>ULVF01010112.1_pt1 | contig 17438 bp, 17 predicted proteins | sample 1959201 | NCBI WGS metagenome assembly ULVF01 (sample SAMEA4835779, study PRJEB28245) | human gut metagenome | biome: gut microbiome; material: fecal sample | place: Denmark | collected 2008 | reverse complement strand
TTCTGGATATTTTTTTTAATTTATTTTATAATCCTCTTATGAAAAGATTTATATATTTATTATCAATTTTATTAATAAGCTCAAATTGCACTTTAGCATTTTCATTACCAAAGGCAAAAGAAGCTCCTAAATTTGTTCAATCTGAGCAATACCAAAACATATCAAATCAAGCAAATATTTTTTATGCAGAAAATGATATTAAAAGTGCCTTCAACTTATTTTTAACAATTCCTGAGAACGAAAGATCCGCTCAAAATTGGCTTTTACTAGGCAATATTCTACAGGATCAAGGGAAAATTGATGAAGCGGTTTTCATGTATAACAAAGCAATTGAACTTGATGATAAATATTACAAAGCTTATTACAATTTAGGCAACATCTATCTTCAAGACGGACGCCCTAATATGGCTATCGAGCAATATAAAAAAGTTATCAAATTAAAACCGGAATATCCATATGCACATTACAATCTTGCTTGTGCATATATTAAACTAGGGAAATACAGTAAAGCTAAATTTGAACTGCTTACTGCGATTGACCTTAAAAATACAGTACCTGATTTTCATTACAACTTAGCATATGTATACAAACAACTAAATAAAGAAAAATCAGCTAAAACATATATTGAATACTATAATAAATTAATACAAGAGCAAATGTAGAGGCATTATGTACAAAGGTATAATTTTCGATTTTAACGGCACATTATTTTTTGATTCAGAAAAACACCAAGAAGCATGGAGAGAATTCTCTAAAAGATTAAGAGATCACGCTTTCACAGATGAAGAAATGCGCGATTATATGTTTGGCAGAACAAATGAAGATATTATCGCATATCTTATAGGTAAAAAGCCATCTCCCGAATTAGTCGAATCTTTTGCTAAAGAAAAAGAAGCTGTATATCGCGATATGTGCAGAAAAGATTCTGAAAATACAAAACTTGCCCCTGGTGCTATTGAATTTTTAGACTATTTACAAGAAAATAATATACCGCACACAATAGCTACAATGTCTGAAAAAGATAACGTAGACTTTTATATCGAAGAATTTAAACTTGCGAAATGGTTTGATATAGATAAAATTGTATATGCAGACGGAACAATTCCAGGCAAACCTGCTCCTGATATTTACATAAAAGCGGCTGAAAAATTAAACCTTAAACCTGAAGAATGTATAGTTGTAGAAGATGCTGTATCAGGAATAGAAGCTGCAAAAAATGCAGGTATAGGAAAAATTATTGCAATAGCATCAATGGAAAGTGAAGATTTGTACAAAAAAATTCCTGCCGTATCACAAATTATAAAAAACTTTAATGAAATAGACAGGAATATTTTTAATACAACTTGTTGTAAAAAATAATTTTTACAACAAACTTATTACCAAGGATAATCTTTTGAAATCTTTCCATCCAACAGAATTAAAGTTGAACACATAGAACCTGTGTAACTATATATCCCCTTTTTAGTACATCCATAATTTGAATTAATCATACCACTTCTATCCAAAGCTATTCCTGGAATATATTGTTTAAAACCTGCATATATTGCATCTTTACTTGGAGTTTTAAATAAAGCTTGTACATAAGGATCTTTGTCAGGATCTAGCGCTAATATTGTTGGATAATAATAATATAAAAATATATCTTTCCCTACTGTATTAGGTCTTTTTCTACCGTTATAATCATACCAAAAATAAACACCACCATTCCCCACTCCTTGAGCACCTAAATAACTGCCATCTGCAAGTTTTACTATATATTTTATTTCATTGTATATTTCATCACCTTTTAAATAATATATTGCATCATCCCCGTAACATTCCGCTTGAGAATTACAAATACCTGTAACATTGAGGTATTTATTCATATATTTTTCCATAAATAAGTCAGGATGACTTCCCCAATTTTCATATGGAAGCATATCAAGTTCATTTTCCTGCAATGCCATATTTAATGCTTGATTTAAAATGGAATATGCCTTTTTTACAGCAGCAACAGCCACCTGTTTTTGATGATTTACAATTAATGCTGGCATTGTAAAAGCTGCAACAACACCTATTATTCCTAAGGTTATCAAAACTTCTGCTAATGTAAATCCTTTTTTACCCTTATAGTGATGTTTTATATCACCACTATAAGATTTTTTTGTTTCTTTTTCAACCCATCGAAACCCTTGTATAGAAAGCCTTAAGTTGCCCCCCCCCCGATAACTACGTCAGGAAACAAATCAACACAATTATCGGCAAATTTACAAGATTTTTGTGACTGTTTTGCCTTAAATCTTTTCATCTATAGCTCCTTTCTTAATTGTATTTTTAGTATAACAAGTTTTAATAAACATTTCAACATAACTATGATATAATCAAAGCATGGTAAGATTAATTAATGACAGCAATATAGATTTTTTAGCGAATACTGCCTATAGATTGATGAGATTTCAAGAAATATTCACAAATGTACAAGAATACAATAACCCAAACTTGAAACCTTGTATTTACGCAATGTGGCACGCTAATCAATTTTTAGTTCACGGACTAGAAGATAAAGCAAATACTAGTATTCTAGTCAGCAACTCAATTGATGGAGAAGTTGTAGCAAGAGCTGTAGAAAAATGGGGATTTAAAGTAGTTAGAGGATCTTCTGGCAAAAAAGGGGCTGTTGAATCTACTATGCAAATGCTTTCAAGACTTAAAAACGGTGAATGTGTAGGAATCATGGTAGACGGACCTCAAGGACCTTTACACAAAGTTAAAAACGGAGCAGTTAAACTGGCTCAAATGTCAGGTGCGCCAATAGTACCTGCTCATTGGTATTCTCCACAAAAAACATTCATAAATCTTCCATCTTGGGATAAAATGAAAACACCACTTGGTTTTTGTAATATATTAAACCTATATGGAAAGCCTATCTACGTGAAAGAAAATGCTACAAACGATGAATTAATTGAAGCTAGAGAAAATATCCGCACACAATTACTTGATTTGGAAGCAAAAGCTCCTGAAATATATAACGAGGCAAAAAAACAAAAATTATGGGACAAAAAACATTAAACATATCTGCGATTCAGATGTGTTCTAAAATTGGGGATAAAAAAGCAAACTTTGATAAAGTTAATATGCTTGTAGAAAGAGATATAAAAACAGGCATCGATATTATAGTTCTGCCTGAAGTATGGACTGTAGGCTGGTCACCAAAGCATTTTAGAGAAAGTGCAGAAGAAATAAATAACAGTGAAACTATAAATTTTCTATCAGAAATTGCAAAAAAATATAAAACTTGGATTATTGGCGGCAGTTTTATTTCAAAAGAAAATGAGCACTACTTTAATACCTGCCCTGTAATAAACAGAAATGGAGAACTTGTTACAACATATTCAAAAAACCACTTATTTTCATATTACGGATCTGATGAAGGGAAATTTGTAGAAGTAGGAGAATCTCCTGTTATGGTAAATATTGAAGGCATAAATACAGGACTCACAATTTGCTATGACATAAGATTTCCTGAAATTTTCAGAGCATACAGAAAAGCAGGAGCAGACTTATTAGTAAATTGCGCGGCTTGGGGATTAAAAAAGCCAATTCCGTGGGAATGCATGACAAGATGCAGAGCAGTTGAAAATCAAGCATTTATGATTGCATTAACTCAATCTGGATACATAGAAGACGGGGAATGGAATATCGGACATTCAAGAATTATTGACTATAAAGGAGATTCTTTAGCTGAAATTAAAGACCAAAAAGAAGGCGCAATGAATGCTAATTTAAACTTTAATGAGATGTATGAATTCAGAAATAAGTGCACTTGCATTAATGATATTAGAAAAACTTACGAGGTTAAAAAAGTATGAAAAAATTATTTAATATTTTAATTACACTACTTTTAATAACAACAACTCAAGCAAAAAGTTATTCAGCAGCTATTGATAAAACAATTTCTCAATCTGAAATTAATAAAGGTGCAGTATCTATATCAGTAAAAGATACAGATACAGGGAAAATTGTTTATAAATTAAATGACAAACAACCGACTATGCCTGCTTCTACATTAAAACTAATTACACTTGGAGCATCTCTTGATACACTTGGTGATAACTATGAATTTTCTACAAAATTATATAAAACAACAAACAATGATTTATATTTAAAACTTGGAGCAGATCCTTTTTTAACTTCAGCAGGACTAAATTCCTTAATGGAAAAAGCTGTAAAAGAGAAAAAAATAATTTCACCAAAAATTATTTATATAGATGATTATATTTTTGACAAAACAGAATGGGGTGAAGGTTGGCAATGGGATGATGACTTAAATCCACTAATGCCAAAATACAGTTCTTACAATATTGATAAAAATTTACTGAGTATTATTATTTCACCAACAACATTAGGTTCACCTGCTCAAATTTATACAACAAAATTCTATCCTATAACATTTATGAATCTTGTTACAACAGGCAAAGAAAATGATATTGAATTAAACAGAAATAACAGCATTGCTCCGAATATTTTAAATGTTGCGGGAACGATAAACAAACAAATTACAGAAGAAATCCCTATAAATAATCCTAAAAGATACTTTATACTAAGACTTGAAGATGCTATAAAATCTGCGAAAATGGATTATTATGGAAGTTTCCCGCAAAAGAAAACACCTTCCTCAAATATTTATCTTGTTGCTGAAGTAAAACACCCTATATCACAGGCTGTTAAAGCAATATTAATGGATAGTAATAACTTTGTGGCAGAAACAGTATTCAAATTAGCAGGCGCAAAATTTGTAAACAACACAGGCTCACTCCAACATTCTCAAGAAATGATTAATGCTTATTTCAAAAAAATAGACATAGATGCTAAGGATATTAAAATTGTGGATGGAAGTGGAGTTTCAAAAAACAACATAATCACAACTGATTTTATGACAGATTATCTTGTTAAACAATCCAAAAACGAAGTGTTAAAGAATTCAATGCCTACAGCAGGTGAAGGCACTCTAAAAAATAGGATGTTATACTTTAAAGATAATCTGAAAGCTAAAACAGGAACTTTATCAGATGTAAGCGGAATCGCAGGATATATAACTTCAAGAAGCGGTAAAACTTATGCTTTCGATATTATGATTAATGATCCTAAAACAAAATCAAATGATAAAAAATCTCTTGAAGAATATATCATTAGAGATATTTACACTTCCTACTAATGATTTTTATCTCCAAAGAAAATTATTTTAGATAATGCTCCTATAAAACCACCTACGACACCTAAGACAATAGCTGTTTGCACTCTTGCTTTAGGTAAAAAACTTTTTATAGCTTTATAAGCATTTTCTAATTTTGGAGTACGAATTAATTCCGCCAATTTTGCTTCAGCTGTATTTGTTTTTGATGCTTCCAAAATTGATTTCCTTGCATCAACTAACAACTTATGAGCATTTTTTTGAGGTTCTGTTGCTTTACCCAAATATTTTTGAGGAATAGATTTTTCAAATACATCAGGTTTTTGAGTTAAAAGCTGCTCAAGATTATATTTCCTTGGAGCTAAGGTATATCCGATACCTGCACCGATTATTCCTGTCATCAATCCAACTTCGGCAGGAGAAACAGACGTATACTGACCATACTGACTCATAATAACCTCCTATACTCTTAATAAACACTTCGCAGATACATACATTTAAACTCATAATCAACTTTTTTACCGTATTTTTTTACATAGAATTTACATCTCGTAACAATTCGTCAAAAATGCTGATTTATGCTATATTTAAAGTAATTAACAAGAATATGTAAGGAGTAAAAATGGAACCTTTTGTTACTATAATCACACCAACTTATAACTTACTTGAAAATAATTTGGCAGACGATTTTAACTTACTTATTTCTCTGCTGGATTTACAAACATACCCGAATATAGAACACCTAGTCATTGATAAAGCTTCAAATGACGGTACCATTGAAATGTTAAAAAATTACAAAAACAAAGGCTTTTTTAAATTTTTCTCAGAAAAAGATACGGGTAAATTTAATGCATACAATAAAGGGGTTATGAGAGCAAAAGGGAAATATGTAACTTTTTTAAGCTGTGATGATTTTATACATGATATTACTTCCATATATGACATTGTAAATATTATGGAAACAAATAATGCAGATTTCACATTTGCACCTGCATACTGCAGACACCCTGAAGGTTTTGTTTTCTTATTTGCACCTTCTATGCATAACGCATTTCAAGTTATGCCTTGTGCAAGACAAGCAATGTTTTTCAAAAAAACAATGATTGAAAAAGAAAATTATTTTGATGAAAAATTTAAAATTATGTCTGATTTTGATTTTATTATGAGAATAATTATGAAAGGATACAAACCTGCATATTTTGATTCTACATATGTAACTTACAAAATGGGGACAAAGGCACAAGAAAATTCTCAACGAGCAGAAGAAGAATGCAAAGGTATATATTATAAAAACTTCAGATCAATTTATCCTATTAACGATGATATGTTAGATCAAATGGCAAAATATTCAGCATTTCCACAACCTCTTTTGGAAAAACTTTCTAAATATTTCCCGGAAGCTGATAAAGAATTATTCTTCTCAAGATGCGAAGAAATGCACCAAATTAGACTGAATTCCATTCAAAATCAGCAACAATAATTTGTAAAAAATTTATTTAAAAATTTGCAAAAAAATCTTTGCAGAGTATGATATAAGTAGGATATTTTGATATCTTACATGCGTATACAGACAAATAACGAGAGAAAAAGAAGATTAGGGAATTAACATGAACGAACAAAAAGTAGCAGTTATAGGCTGCGGTGTATGGGGAAGAAATATTGTCCGCAATTTTTATAATTTGAATGTACTTGATACAGTATGTGATATTGATGAAGAAAATTTAAAAAAAGTAACCGAACAATATCCAGGAGTAAAAGTTACAAAAGATTTTCATGACATCATTAACAGCAAAGAAATTACAGGTGTATGTGTAGTAACTCCGAGTCATACACACTATAAAATGGTAAAAGCTATGCTTGAAGCAGGGAAAAATGTTTATGTAGAAAAACCTATTTCAACAGTAGCTGCAGAAGCAAGAGATTTATCACAATTAGCTCATGATAAAGGTCTTGTTTTAATGGTAGGGCACCTTCTTTTATATCATCCTGCAGTAAATCGTTTAAAAATGCTTATTGAAGAAGGGGCATTAGGTAAAATTATATACGCACAAAGTGACAGATTAAATGTTAATTATTTTAAAAATGACAGAAGTGTAATGTGGGATTTAGCTCCGCATGATGTATCAATGATTAGCTATGTAACAGGGAAAGAACCTGTACATGTTATATCTGCAATGGGCTGTTCTTCTGATCAAAATGAAATTATGGACATAACTCATATTGGAATTCAATTTGAAGACGGCGTTATAGGACATATCTCAGAAAGCTGGATTACTCCGAGAAAACACGTACAACTTCTTGTAAGAGGAACAAAAGCCACTGCTATTTTAGATGACACTGTTCCTGAAAACAAACTGGTTATTTATGATAATTTTGTGAAAGATAATTCGCAAAATATCAAACTTGATTATTTAGAAATTGAACCACTAAAACTTGAATGCCAACACTTTATAAGTTGCTGTGCTACTGGTAAAAAAGCTCGTTCTGACGGTGATAATGGATTTATGGTAACTCAAATTTTAGAGGAAGCTGAAAAAAGAATGCTTGGAGATAAAGTAAAAAAACTTGATGAAGTCAATTTTGCTCTATCTAGAACTAAAAAATAATAATATCGGAGAGACATCAAATGAATATCAAAAATAATATTGCAAATATCGTATCAGTATCAAGAATAATTGTTGCATATGCAGCAATTGCATTGCTTTATGAAAAAACTACTTGGTCATATATACTTGCATTTATATTAACAATAATAGCTTTTTCAATGGATGGTCTTGATGGTTATTTGGCAAGAAAACTAAATCAATCCTCAGAATGGGGATCAGTGCTTGACATATTAGGCGATAGAATTGTAGAAGTATCATATTGGACAGTATTTGCAGTAATGGGCTGGATTAACATTTTATTTCCATTAGTTTGTGTAGCAAGAGCTTTTACAACAGATGGAATAAGAAGTGTTGCACTATCTAAAGGGATGACTGCGTTTGGCGAAAAATCGATGCAATCAACATCTTGGGGTAAATTTATTTGTGCTTCAAGATTTATGAGAATAAGTTATGCTGTTGCAAAAGTTTTAGCATTCTTACTACTAATTGCCGTAAATACTCCTGGAATGGAATTTTGGAAAGGTACACCAACGCTTCATATAATCACAATGATATTTGCTTGGGCTGCTATTATTTTCTGTGTAGTCAGAGCAATACCTGTAGTAGCTGAAAGCGGAAAGTTATTTAACGATGGCAAGCAAAATTAATATAGTTTTATATGAACCTGAAATTCCTCAAAATACAGGTAATATTGCAAGATTATGTGCTTGTACCGGAGCAAGTCTTTACCTTGTCGGCAAACTTGGATTTTCATTATCCAGCAAATATACAAAAAGAGCAGGATTAGACTACTGGGATAGTGTTGATTTACATAAAATTGATACAATGGAAGAATTGCTTGAAGCAAATAAAGATGCTAATTTTTATTATCTGACAACTAAAACTAAAAAATTATATACAGATATAAAGTTTAAAGATGGAGATTTTATAGTATTCGGGCCTGAAACTAGGGGGTTGCCAGCGGTTTATGTAAAAGACAAAAACGCTTTAACAATCCCTATGAAAGAAGGGCAAAGAAGTCTAAATCTATCAAACTCCGTTGCAATTGTAGCTTATGAGGCAATCAGACAAAATGGACTATAATAAACTTCCAAAACTTCCAGAAAGATTAGAAAATTCAAACAAAGGAACTTTCGGAAAAATTCTTAATGTATCAGGCTCTGAATACATGACAGGTGCAGCATATTTATCATCTGTTTCTGCATTAAAAATCGGAGCAGGATATGTTGAATTAGCAAGCCATGATAATGCATTAAAAGTCACAGCGTCATTAGCTCCTGAAATTGTACTTGCATCAATCAACAAAATACCTGAAATAATAAAAAATTCAACAGTATTACTAATTGGCTGCGGATTATCTACAACAAATGAAGCTGTAACTTTATTAAAAAATACAATTTCACTAGCAAAGGATTTACCTACTGTTATTGATGCTGACGGATTAAATATTTTATCTGAAAACTATTTAGAATTACCAACAAATACAATATTAACACCCCACCCTAAAGAGGCTTCAAGACTATTACATTGCAGTTTAGATGAAATTTTATCAGATATGGAAAAATCTGCAAAAAAAATTAGTAAAAAATACAACTGCATAACAGTTTTAAAATCACATCAAACAATCGTAACATCTCAAAATGGAGAAATTTATTATAATAATACAGGAAATAGTGCCCTTGCAAAAGCTGGAAGTGGGGATGTACTAGCAGGTATGATTGCTGGATTACTAGCTCAAAATATGCAAACATTTGAAGCAGCAGTATTAGGGGTTTATTTACATGGTCTATCTGGAGATTTAGCAAAAAATGACCTGACTGCTTATGGAGTTTTAGCCACAGACACAATCAGGTACATTCCTTATGCTATAAAAAAATATCTTAAGCTATGTAATTAATACTATTTTCAGGTACAATTTCTGCTTGAACTTTTGCACCTTTTACTGGAGCAATATTTGTTTTAGTTACAGCAACAGACTCCATAGTTTTAGCTTGACCAATCTTACGAGGTACTACAGGAACTTTTCCGAAATAAGCATCTTCCGGAATATAACCACCACTGCGAGCAGCTGCTTTATTTTTATTGATAATTACTCTACCTGATTCTTTTATAGTTTCTGCTACATTTGCTTCTATTTGAGCAGCTTTTCTTTCTAAATATTGCTGAGCCATAGTTTTGTTTGATGTAAAAGATACGTCATTAATCATTATTTAATTCTCCTTTTAGTTACTATATTAATAATACTTGTAAATAAAAATTTTGATACCTTTTCAAAATAGATTTACAAATATTAACAAATAAATAATACAAAAATAAAATTTAATTTCAATTAGACATTTTTCCTAAAACAACTCTTTTTGATGCACCTGTACAAGACGGTAAATTATTAGGAATATTATAATAATTACAATAGCCTAACAGTGCAAATGCCATAACTTCTTTAAAATTATTAGATATTCCATAAGCTTCATGAGTTTTTAAATCAATATGTTTAGGCAAATAATGACGTAAATATTTCATTAATGTAGGATTATAAGCTCCTCCACCACCTATAATAACCTCTTTTATATCAATATCCGGATAAATAAATCTTTCATAAGCAGTTGCAATAGTTTTAGCAGTCAAAGCTGTCGCAGTAGCGACAACATCTTCAGGCTTTTTAGGTCCAAATCTTAATGCATTTTCTATATATTCAGCAGAAAAATATTCGCGCCCTGTAGTTTTTGGAGGGACTTTAAAATAATATTCATCCTGCATAAGACATTCAAGCCAACTTTCACAAACCTTACCTGAATCTGCAATTTTTCCGTCCTTATCATAAGCCTTTTTAAAAAATTTATTAACACAATAGTCAATCATTATATTTCCAAGTCCGGTATCAAAGCCAAAAGTCGGGAAATCTTTTGATATCACTGTAACATTAGAAATTCCACCAATATTTTGAACTAACAAATTTTTCTTCAAAGGCTTAAACCATTTTTCGTCAGCAAAACAAACTAAAGGAGCACCTTCCCCACCAGCAGCAATATCAGCTTCTCTAAAATTAGAAATTGTTAAACAACCTGTTTCTTGAGCAATTACAGCACTTTCTCCAATTTGTAAAGTACTTTTTAATGAAATTTTATCTAACTTTTCATCTATCGGAAAATGAAAAATTGTCTGTCCATGGCTTGCGATAAAATCAGGTTTTCCATGTTCCGAAATCAATACTTTACAAGCTTCTGCAAAACAATGTCCTATCGCAAAATTCATTTGGCAAACATCTTTTACAGATACATTTCCGGAAAAAAGTTGAAATATCTTAGCTCTAATATGCTCAGGATATTTATAATTTATTCCTGAAATAAGCTTTACGGACATATCAGGATGAACTTCACACAATCCAGCATCAATACTATCACAGGAAGTACCTGACATAAGACCTATAACCATTTTTGACTGCAATTCTTCCATAATTTATATAATATAAAAAAGCTTGCATTTTCGCAAGCTTTAAAAATTACAACTATCTCCTCTTCCCCTTAAATTTTTTTTTGTAAATCCCAAATAATTAAAAATATATCCCTAATCTTTTCTCTACACTTCAAAAAACTTTTTAACTCTTTTACTTAAATTAACCATTTTTCCAACTATCGCCTGTTTGCCATCACCTCTCTTTTAGACTATGTAATTCCTCAAGATTTGTTCATTATTCGAATTAAATCTTTAACTATCCTGGCAGCCGTTCCCTTGTTTTATTTAGGTTACCGCCCCTCCACAATCTTTAATGTAAATCTAAGTTAAAAGTTTGACAAGTAAAGAAAAATAAAATAAAATTTACAATTGACCATGCCCCTTGAAATAACTAGAAAAAATTCAAGTTCTTAAATCTTAATGAAGAAAACTTAATGAAATTAAGTAAAAATCTGGATGTTTTTGATTGACAAATAATTATTAGTGTTGATTTTACAATTTAGACATGCTCATTATTTTATAGTAAAATATGTGGGGGAGAAAATAATGAAAGAATTTATAAAGAACAATAAAGTTACCTATAATTTGATGTCCTTTACAGGATACAAAGCTCTGCTTTTATTTTCTCTTCTGACAGAAGGTCCTAAATCCTACGAAGAAATTTGTAATCATTTTATAAATCATCCATACCTAAGAGAAAAAATATCTATTGATACACTAAGAGTCTATATAAATTCATTGAAAAGAATAGGCTGTGAAGTTAAAAGATTTCGAGGCGAAGATAAAATTTCAAGATATGTCATCACTGCTCATCCTTTTGAACTAAAAATGACTGATGACGAAATTCAAAGTGTAATAAAAACTTACAAAAATCTGGCAAAAAATATTGACATTAAAGAATTGTTATCTATTGAAAAATTTTTTGAAAAAATCGGGAAATATATTAAATCAGATAAGTTTATAAATGAAATAAAAAATATATCACTACTGAAAGACATAAATAGAGATTTACTTGAAGAATTAATTGACTGTTGCGAAAAGAAAAATCAAATTGTTATTACCTATAATTCACCAAATTCAGGAATTAAAGATATTGAAATACTAACAGATAAAATTGATATTTCAAACGGGAAAGTATACTTATACGGTACCGGTTTTGAATACATGGAATATGGGATTTTTTTAGTAAGCAGAATTAAAGAAATAAAAGAAATAAAGTTAAATAAAACAATTCCTAATAATTTAAAAACAAAATGTATCACATATGAATTAACTTGTAATCCGAAAAAATTAATACTTGATAGTAATGAAAAACTAATTAAAATTGAAGCAGACAAAGCAATTATTGAATTAACAACATCTAATGACTTTTTAGCAAAACAAAAATTTTTAGAATACGGACCAACATGCAAAATTATTTCTCCAGAAAGTTTTAAAAATGATTTCATAAAATTATTATCAGAGATGAAAGCGGGGTATTATTGTGACTAAAAAATTAACAGAAAAATACAATGATGCCTGTATTAAATTATTTGAATTTTTAAAAATGCTGTATGATGGAAATGCAGAATTTAAAAAAGTTATAGATCTTTTTTCTAACGGTCAATATGATGGAAAATCAAATACACATGTTACTTTAAATAAATACCTAAATGCAATGAAAATATTTGGGATTAAGGTAAAAAAAATTAATGGCAAATATACAATGCTAAGCTCTTTATACAAAATTAAATTTAATTTAGATGATTTAAAAAGCATTGCCTTATTAAAAGAAGCTTATGATATCTTACCTGAAGGTAAAAATAAAACTAATCTCGAACATTTTATCAATAGCTTAGAAATAAGATATGACGATTCAACTCAAGCATTAAAAAAAATTACTAACACTCATAATAATATACATATAGCAATCAATACCTCAGAAATGGTTAATGAAATTAAGCAATACGAAAAATTTTGCCAAGATAAACTAAAACTTGAAATAATATACACAACCGAAAAAGGAGAATCAATAAACATTTTATGCTCTCCAGTCGAATTGCTGTATCAAAAAAGAAAAATTTGTCTTAAAACACTTGGAAACAATGGAAGTAGAGTATATGAAATTCCAATAGAAAATATTCAATCAATAAAACAATTGCCTGTGTCAAATTCCGGGCAATCAATTCCAACAACTATCGTATATAGAATAAAAAACAGATTAGCAAGAAATTATAAACTGAGGGATTGGGAAAGACTTGATAAAATAGAAGCAGATGGTAGTCATATAATAGTTAATAAAAATGAAGACTTACATATGCTAATAAAAAGGTTGATGAGATATGGAACAGAATGTGAAATTTGCTCCCCTAAATTCTTTAAAAACGAAATGATTGAAAGAATTAATTCTACACTTGAAAATTATAAATAATATTATGTTACATTAAAGTTTTAAAAATTAATATTGTGATAAAATTTTAATTATGGATAGTAACACACAATTTGTACCATTACATTTACACAGCGAATTTTCACTACTGGATGGTGCTATAAAACTAAAAGATTTATGCAAATTTGCAAAAGAAAATAACATGCCTGCTGTCGCAATTACAGATCACGGTGTTATGTATGGAGCACTGGATTTATATTTAGAAGCAAAAGAAGCAGGGATCAAACCAATTATAGGGTGTGAATTTTACGTCCATAATGGAGATATTACAGAAAGAGATCCAAATAATAATCCAAGATATCACTTAATTCTTTTAGCAAAAAATAATACAGGATACATGAACCTTGTAAAACTTGCATCAGACGCAGCTTGCAAGGGGTTTTATATGAAACCTCGTATTAATTTTGAATTATTAAAAGAATTACATGAAGGAATAATTTGCTGTTCAGCATGTCTTGGGGGAGAAGTTTTGCAAAATCTCTTAAAAGGGGATTATGAAGAAGCAAAAGCTGTTGCAAAACGTTATAAAGATTTATTTGGAGATGACTATTATATCGAATTGCAAGATCACGGATTAGAAGAACAAAAAAGAACTAACCCTGATTTAATAAAAATTGCAAAAGAACTCGATATAAAAATGATTATCACAAATGACTCTCACTATTTGAGAAAAGAAGACGCTGACTGGCATGATACCTTACTTTGCATGCAGACTCAGTCTATGAAAGATGAAGAAAACCGTTTTCATTTTCCAAATAATGAATTTTATGTAAAAACTGTCTCTGAAATGCGTGACGCTTTTAAATGGATGGATTCAGAAACATTTGACCAATGCATTAAAAACACAGTCGATATCGCAGAACAGTGTCATGTAACAATTAAATGGGAAGCTCCGTTACCTGATTTCCCTGTTCCTCCAAATCATACAACTGATTCATACTTAGAAGAACTTGTAATGCAGGGGCTTAAGAAAAAGTACAAAGAAGAAGAAATAACTCCGGAATTAAAAGAACGTGTAAAATATGAACTCGGTATTATAGAGAAAATGGGATTTTCTGCATATTTCTTGATAACTTGGGATTTCATTCACTTTGCAAAAACACATGATATTCCTGTAGGTCCAGGGAGAGGATCTGCAGCAGGTTCTGTTGTTGCATACGCCCTTGATATTACAGACTTGGACCCGATAAGGCACCATCTATTGTTTGAAAGATTTTTAAACCCTGAACGTTTCAGTATGCCTGATATTGATACCGACTTTTGTATCGAAAAACGCGGAGAAGTGATTGACTACGTTGTAAAAAAATACGGTGCAGATAAAGTTTGCCAAATTATTACGTTCAATACACTTGCTGCAAGAAACGCATTCAAAAGTGTTGCTAGAGTATTCGGAATGGAATATGCAAAAAGTAACAAAACAGCATCCTTAATTGAAGATACAATTGAAGGTTCAATGATTGAAGGATCTGAGCTAAAAAATCTTTATGACACTGATGAAGAAATAAAAAGAGTAATAGATACAGCTAAAAATGTAGAAGGTATCAAATGCGGTATAGGTATGCACGCTGCAGGCGTAATTATCTCATACAAACCGCTAGACCAAATAGTACCTGTTCAACCTTCAAAAGACGGGATTATTATCACGCAGTACCACAGAGAAATTTTAGAAAAAATGAAACTTCTAAAAATGGACTTTTTAGGTCTGCGTAACCTGACAATGATTCACAAGACTGTAAAACTTGTAAAAAAATGTCAAGGAATAGATGTTGATATTAACCATATCCCTCTTGATGACAAACCAACATATGACATGTTAGTTCGAGGTGAAACCGTTGGAGTATTCCAGCTCGAATCCTCTGGGATGACAAATCTTGTAAAAAAATTAAAACCCGACGTATTTGAAGATTTAGGCGCTTTGGTTGCTCTATTCAGACCAGGACCTTTAGGGTCAGGCATGGTTGATGACTTCGTAGAAAGAAAACATGGTCGTCAGGCAATTACATATGCTCACCCGAGATTAGAGCCAATCCTAAAAGATACATATGGTACCATGGTATACCAAGAGCAGATCATGCAGATTTTCCAAGTCATGGCTGATTACTCTCTAGGGCAAGCTGACCAAGTTCGTCGTATGATGGGCCATAAAGATCCTGTAGCTATGGCTGCTCAAAAAGATAAATTAATTGAAGGTTCAGCTAAATACGGAATGAAGGCAGAAGATGCTACAAAACTTTTTGAACAAATTCAAAACTTCGCTGCATACTGCTTTAACAGAGCTCACTCATCAGCGTATGCATTTGTTGCCTATCAGACAGCTTATTTGAAATGTCACTATCCCGTTGAATATTTATCAGCACTATTATCAAGTGTTGCAGGAGATCAGGATAAAACTCAGGCTTATATTGAAGAAGCTTTAAAATATGGAATAAAAGTATTACCTCCGGATATTAACAAATCATATCTTGAATATGCTCCGGATGGTAAAAATATTCGTTTTGGACTTGCATCTATTAAACAAGTCGGAGAAGGTGTAATCGAAGAAATCATAAAAGAAAGAGAAGAAAACGGCGAATATAAATCAATTTATGATTACATTAAACGTTTAGATACAAAATGTTCAAACAAAAAAACTCTTGAAGGCTTAATTAAAGCAGGAGCATTTGCATCAATAGAAAAAAGCAGAAAACAATTAATGGATAATATTGAATACATAACAGCTACTGCTTCTAAAGAATCTAAGGCAAAAGAATCCGGCCAAGGCAGTTTGTTTGATATGCTTGGGGATACTTCTGCAATAGAAGATGCAAAATTTCAACTATCAGGTTCTGATGAAGAATATGATGCAAGAACATTACAAAATTTTGAAAAAGAATTTTTGGGATTCTATGTAACAAGTCACCCACTTTCTACAATCAGAGATAAATTACCATTTTTGATGACACATAAAATCACAGAAATTCCAGAACAACCAAATGATAAAATTGTTACCATTTGCGGACTTATTACTGCTGTTAAACAAATTCCAACAAAAAAAGATCCGACAAAATTTATAAGATTTATTACTGTAGAAGACCTTTCTGGTAAAATTGAAGTAATTGCTTTCAATAGCAAAATCCAAGAGTATGGTGATTACTTGCAAAATGAACAACGAGTAATTATTTCAGGCAAAGTAAACAGAAGAAGCGATGATGAACCACCATCATTAATTGTAGAAACAGTGAAAACTGTAGATAATTCAAACATTTTTACTATTTCACTGAATGATGATTTTAAGTTTGAAGAAATTGTCTTATTAAAAAATATTCTATGCCAATATTCAGGCTCTGATCCTGTAACATTCAAAATTAAAGATTTTGACAACGATGTAAAAGTTTTAACATCTTCACTATTCTGGGTAAATTCATCTAACGATTTAATAAACAAATTAAATAAAGCATTTCCGGAAAGACTGGCAATTGATGTACGCTCTATGGACAGCAATAAAGCTGAAGAAGCAGTGGCATGATAAATGTTAAAAATAATATTATAAACAAAAATGCAAATATAATTTTTGTAAACTCAAAATCTTATAATAAATTTTACAAAAAACAACAGGAAATAAAAAAACTAAAATATAACTGCGGGAATAACAATATAACACATTATATTCAATATGATGATTTTGTATTCAGGATTTCTACTCATTATAAACATCATACCAAAACAAATGGCATATCAGAACACATAAATGAAATAGTTTATGATGCTAAACATGCTACAGAAAATATTAAAGAAATTGTAG
>ULVF01046159.1_pt1 | contig 17549 bp, 12 predicted proteins | sample 1959201 | NCBI WGS metagenome assembly ULVF01 (sample SAMEA4835779, study PRJEB28245) | human gut metagenome | biome: gut microbiome; material: fecal sample | place: Denmark | collected 2008 | reverse complement strand
TGCCATCAACCGGTACGAGACTGACCGGGCGGCGGCGCCCTACCGTATCCTGGTCTGGTATGCCACTTATTTTAATGTATCGCTGGACTATATCTTCGGCCTGTGTGAGGACCCCCGCGGGCAGTATGTCTGCGTCACGCCGGAGGAGGCACAGGAAGTGGTGCAACGCAAACCGGATTGGAGCGAGTTCGTGGAAGCCTGCTTCACGCCGGGCAGCGAGCTGAACCGCCGCCTGAAACAGATGATCCTCAATATGGGAGAAGAGGAAAAGCACAAGTAAGGAGGTGCACGCCATGAATGCCGTGATCTATGCCCGTTACAGCAGCGACAACCAGCGGGAGGAATCCATCGAGGGCCAGCTGCGGGAATGCAAGGAATATGCCGACCAGAACGGCATCACCGTGGTGCGGACCTACATCGACCGGGCACTGTCCGCCAAGACCGACAGCCGCCCGCAGTTCCAGCAGATGATCCACGACAGCGCCACCCACACCTTTGAGGCGGTGCTGGTGTGGAAGCTGGACCGCTTTTCCCGCAACCGGTACGACTCGGCTCACTATAAACGCATCCTCAAAAATAACCGTGTCCATGTGGTGTCGGTGACAGAACCCATCTCCAACACGCCGGAAGGCATCATGCTGGAGAGTCTGCTGGAAGGCATGGCCGAGTACTATTCGGCGGAGCTGGCCGAGAAGGTCAGCCGCGGTCACAAGGAAAATGCCTTAAAGGCAAAGTTCAACGGCGGTCCGGTGCCGCTGGGCTATCGCATTGACAGCGAGCATCACTACCAGATCGATCCGAATACCGCGCCGGTGGTGCAGGAAGCCTTCCATCGGTACGCGGCGGGGGAGAGCATCCGCAGCATCATCGAATCGCTGAACGCACGCGGCATCCGCAACAGCCGGGGCAACCCGTTCACCAAGAACAGCTTCCAGACGCTGCTCAAGAACCGCCGGTATCTGGGCGAATACCGCTACAAGGATACCGTCATCCCGGACGCCATCCCGGCTATCATCGACCCGGATTGCTTCGATGCAGTGCAGAGCCGGTGCGAGATTCACCGTCAGGCACCGGCCCACAACAAGGCAGATATCCATTACCTGCTGACCACCAAGCTGTTCTGCGGCAAGTGCGGCACCATGATGGCAGGGGAGAGCGGCAGGAGCCACACGGGCACGGTCCACTGTTATTATAAATGTGGTACCCGAAAACGCAGCGGCAAGGAGGCTTGCAGCCTGAAGCCGGTGCGCAAGGAGCCGCTGGAACAGTTTGTGGTGCAGACGGCACTGGAAAAGGTGCTGAATGACCGGGTCATCGACTTGCTGGCGGACAAGCTGCTGGAATACCAGAGCAAGGAAAACACCCGTCTGCCGGTCTTGCAGGCCGAGCTGAAAGAGGTCAAGCGCCGCATCGACAATCTGGTGACGGCCATCGAGCAGGGCATCCTGACGCCCTCCACCAAGGCGCGGATGGAGGAGCTGGAACAGCAGCGGGAAGCGCTGGAAACCAGCATTCTGCAGGAGCAGATCGAGAAGCCGCCCATCACACGGGAGCAGATTCTGTTCTGGTTCGATCAGTTCCGCCACGGCGACCCGGCGGATATCGTCTTTCAGGAAAAGGTCATCGACTGTTTTGTGAACTCGATCTATCTGTTCGATGACCGTATCGTGGTGAATTTCAACTATCAGGAGGGCGGCCGCCCGGTATCTTTAGAAGAAGTACTTGGTTCGTTTTTGGATGGGAATGGTGCACCAAAGTACGCGTTGCAAGAAATTGCAGCGCGTTTTTTATTGCAATCTTTCAAAGAAGGTTCAATCTGGTGCAGCGTCGGAGATACTCGAACAGGGCGGCGGCACGTAAGTGCCGTAAGGAACGCCCCAGTGGGGCGTTTTTAGAGCGCGGGAGAGTCCCCGATGGTGCACCAGAAAGCGCCTTGCTGCAAAGCAGAGCGCTTTTCTTATGTTGATCTATATTGGGAGAATCGACACTTAGTGTCGGGCCTCCCTTTTTTAGTTTATACCAGCGAATATAGTATATCAGGGCTTCGAATGTGTCTACAAAATGGAGGCAGCGCTGTATCATGAAAATCGGAACTAAAATCCGCCAAGCTGGACGGTGTTTTGCAGGCTGCCGAGAAGGGAAAACTGTGACAGCCAGGAAAATACAATGAACCAGCGCTGGAAATTGTGTGGTGTGCACAACTTCCGGCGCTGGTTATGGTGGTTGTAATAAAACGTTGGAGCGTGAAAAACGGCAAATAAAACCGGCTAGGGAGAAGAGAGTGGTCAGATGGTTGTCAAGAGGCATAGCACACATAGAACGCGTCAAAAAACACGCGCGCGTTAAGAATCGTACGCGTGCGTTTTTGTGATGTGTTATACTCTGTCCATTGGAATATACTTTGCCCTTGTGCCTTTTCCAGTTATTTCAGCACCTAGAATGATGAATCAAAACACAAGCTGTTACAAGAACTTTTGAAAATCGTAGATGGCTTCGATGTTTCTCCTTACGACGACGAAAAGACCGAAGTAATTCTTGACTTCAAAAACTTGTACTTAATCTACATCAAGTAAACTGCTAAAATAAAAACGCAAAGGCAGGTTATTTGTGTAAAGGTGTTGGTGTAGACTTGTTGCATGGTAATATGCAGTTGTAAAGGGAAGGCGCAAGCCTTCTCTTTTTTGTTTCAAAACAATTTGACCCAGAACGAAAAACCTGGCTGCCTAGCAGTTGGGAGCTTTATTGTGGGCCAAAGCGTAGCCTAAAAGGAGTGATTTCTGGTGTTGGTTCGTACCAAATCATCAATGCTCAATAATGCTGTCGGGGTCAGAAGTCAAGGGTGAAATGAACTATATTTTCCCCCCTTGACATCCACCCCCCTCGGTGTTATGATGCCAACGAGACGGCAGCCGGACAAGCTTGATGCCGCCTCGAATAATTTTTGCTCTATTTGCACCCTGAATGTGGATCACACAGAGTTTGGGATTGATCCGAGGATTACGCCATGAACAAGACAAAAGATATGACCGTAGGCAGCCCCACCAAAACCATCTTCTTTTTCTCCGTACCCGTCTTGCTTGGAACCCTATTCCAGCAAATATATAACATGGCCGATACGATCATTGTCGGGCAATTTTTGGGTGAAGACGCCCTTGCTGCCGTGGGGGCGACCGGAAGCACTGTATATCTTGTAATTGGCTTTGCTTCCGGCCTTACCCAGGGCTGCGGTATTTTAGTCTCACAGGCATTTGGCGGGCACCGTCTGAACGAACTAAAGAAGGTAGTTGGCACAGCGCTCTTGCTCACAGTGGTGTTTTCAGTTATCCTCACGATTCCTACCGTTTCTTTTAGCCGCCAGATTCTGTTAGCGTTGCACACCCCTTCGAACGTACTCCTCTACGCACACGAATATCTTCGCGTCATCTTTGGCGGTATCCTGTGTACGATGGCCTACAATATTGCAGCCAGTATCCTTCGCTCTTTGGGTGACAGCCGCACACCTTTATATTTCCTCATTTTGTCGTCATTCTTGAATATTGTTTTGGATATATTTTTTATCGCGACTCTACATATGGGAACTGCAGGCGCCGCTTGGGCAACGGTGTTGTCACAGGGAATTTCTGCACTGCTATGCTTTTGGTACATGTTTCACAACTACAACAATCTACGTCTCAGTATCCGCGATCTGTACCCCGATCCTTATCGGATTCTGTGTATGATACAAAGCGGCATTCCCATGGCTTTAAACCAAACCGTTACTGCGTTTGGAATTATGATTCTGCAGAGCGGCATCAATCAATTCGGTTCTTCCGTAATGGCGGCCTATACTGCCGCTTCTAAGCTTGAATCCTTGGTGATGCAACCTATGATCGCACTGGGCACGGGCATTTCTACGTATTGCGCACAAAACATAGGAGCCAGGAAAACAAAACGCATTTTTGTTGGTGTACGCAGCACGATGCTCCTTTCCCTTGGTGCTGCAATTCTGGGTATGGCTTTGTATGGAATTGCCTCCAAAGCCATTCTGCGGATATTTTTGAGTGATCCCTCGCCCGAAATGGTACATTATGCACTGCAATATCTCTACACAAGCGTGTGGTTCCTTTTATTTTTGGCATGGATTTTTCTGTTTCGCAATGCTTTGGTTGGGCTCGGGAACGGCCTTATCACCATAATTGGTGGCGTGGCCGAGCTTCTTTGCCGTTCTTTATGCATTCATTTTCTGCTTCAACCTTTCGGTTTCTGGTGTATTTGTCTAACCAATCCTATTACCTGGATCGTTGCGTGCAGCCTTTTCTGCGGATTTTATTTTCGTTGGGAACACCAGCAAAAACATTGCTCAAAAAGTGCGAGATGATCCATCTCAGAAGATTATCGGGGTCTCTGCCAGTGGATTCTGTCTGAAGGAACGTCTTGGCAATCTCCGCAATGTCATCGACCAGAATTCCGACGAAATGCGAATCGCCATAATCGCCATGCAGGATGAACAGTTTGCCCATCAGACGTTTATGTCTGAACTGTGTAACCATAAACACTTCTTCTCGAATTAATTCCGGCCATGCCACAGGATCGATTTTAAGGCACCATACAGCACGTTTCAGTGCTAGATGACAAAGAGTTTACAAGAAGCAAAAACGACGTTACCACAGCCCTCCAGGCATCACGCAATGCATCGTATTCCCATGCAAGGTATATTGGATTGACCGGAGAAAATACCGACGTCTCTGTACAACTTTGAAAAAGATGAGTTGAAAACTATAAGCCTATTGTGTTGCGGAGCAATCAAGCGTTTCGTTTTGTAAATGAATCGTGCATACAAAAAGCAGACCCGTGAGTCCACGGGTCTGCTTTTTTGTATTTGCGATAGGGAAGAGTATGGACGGGTTACGCAGGTATCGATCCGGGAGATTCGGTTTCCAAACACCCACATCCGCTGGGCTTTTCGCGGATTCGTATGGCTTTTTATTTGTGGGCGGGCTCCTCGCCGGCTGGACATTCTCTCCCCATTTGGCAGCCGCTACCGAATGATTCGTGAAGGATTAATTGGTGGGAAGTTCGCGATAGGTCATTCTTTCAAAATCAGAATAACCACCAGCGTCCTCTCCATTGCCGGAAGCGTATAACCCCAGTGTACAGCCGACAAAACCGCCGGCATGTTCCGTGCTTAAAGAGCGCAGATCAATGTCGGAGATAACCGGTTTCCATTCACTATTGCTTTGGTAAAGAACACTGGCCACAAGCCCTTCTACGCGCAACTTCAGTTTAATGGGGAGTGCAGCCGGCAGATCCATTTGCGCCAAACAGCTGTCTTTACCATCTTTGCAAAGAGAAACAACAAGTTTGACCCCCGAATCCTGGGGATAGCACTCTGCCCGCAGATGGTTTTCGTTGCTTTGAACCATGGCAATACCGGCGCAATCACTCTCTTTGCAGAAATGCGGGATAAAGCTGGTTTCAAATTCGCAATTCCAGTGTTGCTGACGCAGCGCGAGGTATGCAGGCTCACCGCAATCCTTCAAGCTGTCGCAACGATGGAAAAGACGAACAATATGCTCTTCTGCGTGCAGTTCCAGTTCGTGATCGCGGTGATTGCGCAAAGTCAGCAATTCCAGTGGCAGAGAAGGTGTATCAAACGTATAGGTTTTACATTGGGGTACGTCGTCAGAAGGCTGCCCCTCGTAAGGCAGCGTGACTACTTCTTCGAGATGACCGACCCCCGCATTTACAACCGGCCAACCATCTTCCCAGGTGACCTTTGCCAAAAAGGTCTCACGCCCCAACAACGTGTACCCTTGGTTCGGCCGGCAAGCCAATACAACCATATACCAGTTGCCGTTTCCGTCATCCACTAAGTCGGCATGACCGACGCAGGTAACAGGATATTGGGCTCCCAAATGGCGATGCGTCAGAATGGGGTTGCAGGGGCAGTACTCGTAGGGACCAAACACATTTTTGCTGCGCGCGATCATGACGCTGTGGTGGATGGAAGTACCGCTTTCCGCATGCAAAATGTAATAGTAACCGTCCTTTTTGTACAGGTGAGGTCCCTCCGGCCAAATGGCTTTGCGCTGGAATCCGGTAAGTACAATGGTGGCATCGGGCTTTAACTGCATCGTGTCCAGATCCAGAGTTTGAATCCAAATTTCGCAGTCGCCATTGTAGCGGTACCCGGCAGAACGCGGCCGTTGGCCGATATAATAGCAGGTACCGTCATCGTCAAAAAAGAGACTGGGATCAATGCCGCCGGTAGACTCACCCAAATAGTAAGGCTCGGACCAGGGGCCGCGCGGATCTTTTGCAGTGACGATAAAATTTCCTTGGTCGGACACGTTGGTGGTAATCATATACCAGGTGCCCTTATGGTAACGAATGGTAGGGGCAAAAATCCCCTCGGAATGCTGACAGCCGGACAAAGGAACCTGAGAATCACGATCGAGCACATTGCTGATCAAATTCCAGTGGACAAGATCTTCGCTCTCAAAAACCGGCACGCCGGGAAAATACGCAAATGTCGAATGAACCGTATAGAATTTGTTCCCTACCCGGCAAATCGAAGGGTCGGGAAAGAAGCCTGTCATGATAGGATTTTTAACGGAAAGCATAGAAAACCTCCAGGTATAAAGGGGTGATATTCTGCATGCAAAAATATAGAGTTATGGCCGCTGCATCCAAGAGGAAAAACAGATGCAGCGGCCATAGCTATTGAAGGGTGCCGCCGAACTGACTTTTCGGATTACAGGCACTGGAAAACAGGGGCGAATGGCAGGAAAAGGATTTTACTCTTTTACACTGCCAATGGTCATGCCGGATACAAAGTATTTTTGCAGGAAGGGATAAAGCAGAATGATGGGAAGCATCGTCACCACAGTAGCGGCGGAACGCACGGTAACCGGCGTGACGACTGCGGTAGCGGTGTTGCCGCCGGTGGTGGCACTGCCGCTTTGCTGCATGACAGAGGAAAGAAGCTTCATCAACTCATATTGCAGGGTCGTATACTGGGTGTTCATCCGGTTGTACAACATAGCATCGAACCAGGAGTTCCACTGTCCGACAGCTACGAACAGGGCGACGGTGGCATACACCGGCTTGCACAGGGGCGAGATGATACGGGTAAAGATGGTGAAATCGTTGGCACCGTCAATCATGGCGGATTCTTCCAGCGCGCTGGGCAGACCTTCCATGAAAGTGCGCATAACCAGAACGTTAAATGCGCTGACCATGCCCGGAATGACGTATACCCAGAAAGAGTTGGTCAGGTTCATGTTGCGGTACAAAACCAAGGTGGGGATCATACCGCCGTTCACGTACATGGTGATGACCCAGAACAAAGACAGCTGGGAACGGAACAAAAAGCGTTTGCGGCTGATGATGTAGGCCAAAAGTGCGTTCGTTACCAGGGCGAAGATGGTTCCCAACACAGTTCTGGCCACCGAAACCACTGCACCGGTGAGGATGTTCTGCTGATGCAGAACCGTTTTATAGTTCGAGAGCGTAAAGATGCGCGGCCACAGATGGATGCCACCGCGTACGGCGTCGATACCATCGTTGAAAGAAAGCGCCACCGTGTTCAGAACAGGATACAGCGTAATGGTGACGAACAAAACCAGGAAAATGGTATTGCAGGTAACAAAGACTTTGTCCATGGTGGATGATTTGATTTTCATGTGTACCCTCCCCTTAGAACAATCTGTCTTCACCGGCACGTTTGGCAATCCAGTTTGCGCCGAGAATCAGAATAATTGCAACGACGCTCTTGAAGATACCGGCTGCAGTACCCAAAGAATAATCGTTCTGGCTGATGCCCCAGGTCAAGGTGTAGATATCAATGGTTTCCGAAACACTCTTGACCAGGCCGTTGCCAAGCAGATACTGGACTTCAAAGCCTGCATTCAATACGTTGCCAATATTCATGATCAGAAGAATCATAATGGTGGACTTGATGCCAGGAAGCGTGACGTGCCAGATTTTGCCCCACCGGCCGGCACCATCCAAAGTGGCTGCCTCATACAGGCTGGGATCGATGGAGGTAATGGCGGCCAGGTAGACAATGGCATTCCAGCCGGTTTCCTTCCAAACATTGGCAAATGCAACGATTGGCCAAAAATAACCCGGATTGGCGAAGAAGTTGATGGGCGAATTCAGAATGCCCAGGTTCACCAGCATCTCATTGATGATACCGGTGGAAGACAGCGCATCGTGCAGAATACCGGTGACAACGATCCAGGAAAGGAAGTGGGGCAGATAGGAAACCGTTTGAACAAGCTTTTTGCCGAACATGTTGCGTACTTCGTTCAGCAGGATGGCGAAGATAATGGCCATTAAAAAGGTGGTCACCAGATTGAGAACGCCCATGGCCAGAGTGTTACGGATATCACGCAAAAAGACGTCGTCAGAGAACAGGAATTTAAACTTTGCCAGTCCTACGAATTTAGATCCGAAGAGGCCGTCTTTGGGTTTGTAGTCCTGAAAGGCCATTACCCAGCCTGCCAGTGGAACATAATAAAATACGATGCCGTATACAAAAAAGATAGCCGCACAGACCATCAGAAATTTCTGGCGTGAAATCTCTTTCCATGTAATACGCTTTGATGGATTTTTCATTGGAGAGTCCTCCTAAGGAACGTGTATGGCGAATCATGTGTTGCAAACTAACGTTTAAGGAGCTTGCGGGTTGAATGCATTTCATAAAAAAGTGGCCACAGCTACACCGTGCAACCGTGGCCACTTGTATGTGTCAACGTCTATGTCGCCTGCAATAACGGGCATCAAAGACCGGCACGGCGCTCAAGCTCAGTTTGCATTTCTGCCAAGAAATCCTGCGGATTGGCTGCGTTGTACGCAGTCATGTATTGATTCCAGGTGCTTTCAAAATCAGGCGCCATAACAACTTTGGGCAGCCATTCGTGTTTGACTTCGCCCATCTTGACCCAGGCAACACCACCGGGGGTTGCGGTAGTCATTGAACCGGAGTAAGAATACATCGGGAACCAGGGGCCCTCTTCTTCTTTCACAGAACCGATCATATCGACGTAGCTGTCTACGCCGTAGGCAGCAAACACTTTCTGCAGGGGGGTGGACAGGCCGTCCAGGAATTCGCTTGTCTGCTGCTCGGGCTTCATGGCGTTCTTGCCGTCCCGGCTGGTGCCCAGCCACTGCGGCATGTAGGAATAGCTGCACAGGTGTGAGGCCTTGTAGGTGGGATCCGAACATTTCGTCCGCATTTCATCGGTGCGGTAATACAGGCCGTTTTCATCAACCAGGTAATCCTCACCTTCAACGCCCCAGAAGCGAAGATCGTGGATTTCCTGATCCAGCAGATCGTTCATAAACTTAAATGCAGCGTCAATATCGGAGCAGCTGGTGGTAACGGCCACGCCGCTGGAATTGTTCAGGGTATCGGCGTAGGTGTGCCAGCGGTTTTCCATTCCTTCGTCAATGGTCAGGCCCAGCGGAACGTAGTTGCAGCCCTGCTCGTCCAAACCCTGCTGTTTGAAAACATCATTGACATTGTTCGCGAAGTCCCACCACTGGTCGCACATGCCCAGCACAGCGCCGGTGGAAAGCTTGGCGATGTATTCATCGTAGGTCTGGGTGGCGAATTCTACGTCCACGTAGCCTTTCTGGTATTCTTCGTTCAATTTCTGGAAATACCTCTTGGCAGTAGGCGTGGTATTGTAGTCAACCACCTGCATCGTATCCTTGTCTACAATGACAGAGCCGTCGTTGGGATACCCATCAAGGAACTGGGGTGCATTCTCGATGCAGAAATAGCGCCAGTCTTCGCAAAGTGCCGTGTAGGGAATGTTCTTGGTACCGTTTGCCATGGTGGGGTTGGCATCGGCATAGCTTTCCAGCAGATCGAAATACTGGTCCAGGGTTTTGATTTCGGGGTAACCGGCCCATTCCAGAACACGCGCCTGAATCCAGAAGGCTTCATCGTTATGGGTGGTGGCACGATCTTCGCCATAGGTGTTCTGGAATACGTTGGCCCAATAGATTTTGCCGTCCTCCTGGCGGAAGTTGTCCCACTCTTTGTCGGTGTACATCTCTTTCAGGTTGGGATACTTTTCCAGGTAATCATCCCAAGGCACCAGGACGCCTGCATCGTAAAGAGACATCATGGCATCGCCGCCATTGATGAAGTCCGGATACTCACCGCCCGCGATGATTGTGCCGATGGCTTCTGCGTCGGTCTGGCCGGTCAGCCAGGTCTCTTTCAGTTTGGCACCGGTCTTTTCGGCAATGATGTTCATAACATCGTTGTCATCATTGATTTCGGAACCGGGCATTGCGGTAAACATCGTAAATGTTTTGATCCCATCGGACGATTCGGTGGAATTAGAGCCGCCACATGCCGTTAAGCCCAGCAGCATGACCGCGGACATACTTGCCGCAAATACGCGGCGCCACAATTTTACTTTCATAATTGGCCTCCTGTAGATAGATTTTTCGCCCTTGCGGGTTTCCCTGATTTAAGTATATATACCAAAAATGTCTTACACAACCGACAAATTCCAGTAAAAACCCCTGAAAATTATAGCTTTGCAAATTCAACGGAAGAGGAATCGCGCTAAACAGCGAAACAATGATACAAAAAAGACAGGCAGTTCCCCATCCTTGAAGTATTTTGGAAGGCAACATGCCTGCACTTTTGTTTGGCTTATCGTTGTTTTTTAAGAATGCAAAAAACGAAAAGCAAGTGTATGATTATTCTGGTGTGAATTATTTCCCGGCAAATTCAGAATGTGGTTTCTCGGTTTTGCTCTTCCGAAAATGGGAAGGCGTACAGCCTTTCAGCTCGATAAATTTGCAAAGGAAATAATCCACATCTTTATAGCCCACATCTTCGGCAATGCGGCCGATCTGCTTGTTTGTGTACAATAGCTGGCGGCACGCTTCGTTAATACGGTAAGAACACAAATAGTTTTTAAAGGACTGTCCGTATTTTTTGCGGAAGATTTGCCCTAAGTATGCACTGTTGATATAGTATTTTTTGCCCAAGCCCTGCAACGTCAGGTTTTCCGAGTAGTGTTCCTGGATTTCCTTGTCGATAGAATCCAAAATATCGATGGAGATATTTTTTCGCAGAAGGGAAAGGTAGTCTGCATACTCGCGTGCAAAGCGGAACAGATGCTGTCGGCTCCCGCGGGAAATTCCTTCCCGGAAAGACTGCGCGCTGATAAATTGCAGCATTTCCTTCTGGTTGGCTTCGTTGTCCAAATTGGATGCAAGATGCATAAGCCGGAACAAAAGATAATTTAAGTTCAGGTTGATATCTTTGTCATGTACGCCACGCTGCTGCATTTCGGCAAACAAATGGTCTATTTCGGAGCCGATGCGTTCCTGCTCATTCAGTTCAATGGCGGTAATCAACTGATCCAGGGTATCTTTGCACAAAACGGCTCTTTCTTGCGGAACCGATAACTCTTCCTCGTAATAATAGATCGATTTTTGCTGGCGGAAGGCGCAAAGGTTTTTCAGCCCGCAGACGGTATCATACGATTCAGAAACAGTGGTGATATCGTCCACTTTTTTGCCAACCAGAAATCGCAATTCGTGTTGTGTCGAAACACCCAATTTCTTATAAAAATCCTGGATATACTGTGTTTCGGAACAGCCGGCATTTCGGGCAAGCGCACCGCTGTAAACAAAAGCAATCCCATACCCAACGCGATCCAACGAAGCGTCACAGAAACACCGGCTCTGGTCCTCGCCTAAAATTTGCACACAGCTTTGGTACAGGTCACGCTGCACCATACGGAAGTGGTTCTCATCATCGTCATCTTCGCCGTCCGAAGAATGGCAAGCGGAAATTTCAATGTAACGAACGCCGCCCGAAAAATCCAGATGCTTATGCAGATAATCCACGCCGTGGGGATCATATTTGCCGAACAGCAACGAGATCAAACACCGGGCCTGATAGGCCAGTTCGTACTGCTCCTCCATTTTGCTGTTTTGCGAGATGTTATTGTATTTGCTGAGAATGGATAACAGATCTTGCTTTTCCACCGGTTTGAGAAGATAGTCGATACACCCGTAGCGCAGCGCTTTTTGAGCATAGGAAAACTCACTGTATCCGCTCAAAATCACGAAACCGGCGTTGGAAAGATTCTCCCGGCGAACAGTTTCCAGTAATTCAAGTCCGGTCATTTTTGGCATCATAACGTCGGTGATGACAAGGTCAACGGGTAACTTTTTTATGTACTCCAAAGCCTCCTGTCCGTCGGACAAAACGGCAGCCACTTCATAGCCTGCGGCGTTCCAGTCAATCAACGCCTGCAAACCTTGCGCAATAAACTGCTCATCATCTACGATAATAACTTTTAACATGTCACTCCGCCCTTATTGCTTTGTTCAGAGGGAACCGAATCGAAACAAGTGTTCCAATGCCCGGCTCGCTTTCCACCGAGAACTGTGCAGTATCCTCCGTCATCATGCGGATGCGCAGGCAGGTGTTCACCATGCCTACGCGTCCTTTTTCTTTTAACATTTTCAGGCTGGCGTTGCGCATCCGGTCTTGAATACGTTCTACCTCGGCCTCGTCCATACCGCCACCGGTATCTTCAATTTCCATGCAAAGCGCATTGTTTTCTGTATACACGCGTACAAAAATCCAACCGGGAAAAGATTTTGCTTCAATACCGTGCACACAGGCATTTTCCACAAAGGTGGTAATGGTCAATTTCGGAACCAGGATGTTCTGGCAATCTTCCTGCGCATTGATTTGATACGAAAGGCGCTCCCCGAAGCGATATTTTTGCAAGGACAGGTACGCTTCAACAAACGCCAGCTCACGCTTAATGGTATTGGAATCCGAGGACCAATCCACGTTTTGGCGCACCATTATGGCCAATTTCTGTATCATATCGGCGGTTTCTTCTTCTTTTTTCAGGATGCTGTGCATACGGATGCTTTCCAGTGCGTTGAACAGAAAATGGGGATTGATTTGGCTGTATAAAGCCATCAGCTCTGCGTTCTGCCGGGCAATATCCATCTTCTGCTCTTTCAGTCGGCATCGGTAGGCGGTGTCAATCAGGCTGTTCATTCGGTCAGCCATGCGGTTGTAGTTGTCCATCAGACGGCCGATCTCATCTTGACCGCTTGGCCCGGAAATCTTGATCAACACGTCGCTGTCTATCTGGTTGAAGACTTTTTCCAGACGGAAAAGACGAGAAGTAATGGAATTCTCCAGCAGATTCATCAAAAGCTGCGGGGGAATAATGTTCAGGATCAGCAGCAGGATCAGAATATGGATGTTTTGGCGAATCAGGGCTAAAACGTTGCCGCTTGGTTCCATCACATAGATGTCCAGATCTTCCCCGTAAAGGGTAAAATGCTGGGACAAGCCTACCGAATCAGACGGGGAGAATGTGTCATAAGGCTGCCAACGATAATTGGGTATTGCGTTCGTAAGCAAAATCCGGTTACCGCTGCATACATAAACTGAATCGTTATACCCCATGTTCTGGAAATCGCGGTCCAGCGTGCTGTAATTGATTTCAATACACAAAAGGCGCTCCGCCTTATTGCTGTAAAGGCCATTCATCCCACGTAAAAACAACACCTGGCGCCCATCTGTTTCATCATAAGAAAAAAGAAGCCGCGGGCTGTAGCCATCCGCAGTATACTGCTGATACCAGGGCTCCTGCGAAACGGTGGATAACCGTGCAAATTCACTGCCGTTTATCAGGGTTTCATTGTCTGCATACACCCGTATGACAGAATTTGTGATCCGGGAAACACCCTGCAGCAAAGAATTGTGGATGTATTCTCGGTAACTTGAAAAATAGTCCTGGGGACTGGCATATTGCCGGCTCACAAAATCCTGAAGGGAGCTATCCATATACAGGCTGGTAGAAATCAGCGCGGAATCTTCTGTGGCGGCGGAAAGCATCGACTGCACTGATTTGGCTATTTTTTCCATCTGGTGCAGCTGCTCGGCATGCTCGTTCTTGGTTAATGCATGTAAAATTACAATATCGGTCAAAACTATGGGGACCAGAATACATAAAAAATAAAGATATCTAAGTTTTTTCTTCAGGCTTAAGTTATTGAGAAAACTTTCCAGCTTGATTCTGACATGATGAAACCGGTTCATACAAAGCTCCTTACCGGTGAATGTTGCAAAATGACCTTGCTATTTTTAGCGGTGCAAAGTATAATGCCAGTATCAGTATAATTCAGCCGCAGAACCATTGTCAATCAAATAACAGATTGAATAGTGCACAATCTGAATCGCTGTTTTTTGTGAATATTTACATCCTGAAAAAAAGGAGGAGAACTCATTGAGAGGCGTTTTTAATCCGGACAGCCCCATGATGCGCGCCCTGGGCGTTGTGTGGGATCTTATTGTCCTGAATCTGCTGTTCCTGGTTTGCTGCATTCCGGTGGTCACCATTGGCCCTGCCATCACGGCTTTACATTATGTCACCACAAAAATGGCGGGTGAAAAAGACGGCACTCCGGTGGTCGGCAATTTTTTCAAGTCATTCCGGGCAAATTTCCGCCAGGGCGTACTGATGGGAATTCTTTTTGGGGCCGCAGGGGGATTTCTGGGCTATGATATCTATCTTCTATGGCATTCCGGGAATTTCCAAAACAGCATCTTTAAGATTTTGATTCCCGTGGCAGCAATCGCTTATATGATGACCTTCGTATATGCTTTCCCGCTGCTTGCAAGATTCAACAATACGGTTTTAGGTACCATACGGAATGCGTTTATCATGTCTGTGACCTCTTTGCCCCAAACCTTTTCCATGTTGTTGTTGATAGGCGCATGTGTAGCACTTACCCTGTATACACAGACCACATTGCGCTATGGATTGTTTTTGTGGTTTGCGCTGGGGTTCTCTTCGATCGCTTATGCAAATGCATCTGTTTTAAATGGCGTTTTCATGAAGTGCTCAGAGCAGTACTCTTCTCAGATAAATCAGGAGCAGTCTCAGGATACTACGGAGAATTCAGACGACAAAGAGTAACCGTTTGACGGCATAGAAAAAAGCAAAAGAGCGCAGAAGTCATCTTCGGCGCTCTTTTGCTTTGGTCTGGAAATCAGGTTTTCAGCGTAAAGGCAGCAACGCTGCATGCGGGCAAGAGGGAAGTAAAGCTGTTGGTACCAACAGTTATGTCTGTCAACGGCTTCGGCTCGACTTGATGGGGATTATCGAACGTATTGTAGGCAGCCGCGCCGGCACCATCACCGCTAAGCACCTGACCGGTGATGGAAGTAAACTTGCTCAGGCCATCCCAGTGAATTTCAACAGGCACAAGGGTACATTATACCGTCGCTTCTTGCGGGAACCAGATGCGGTAATGCCCGCTTAAAGCAAGCAGCGCAAAAAGATACAGGCAATTGTCATAATAACGCCGCGGTCCGGAACGGAGCGGAGTGCTAAAGAACCGGCGGAGCCATTCATCCGCGCAGGCGTCATCCAGAATCAGGGAACCCTGCGCAATGGTAGCCAGAAGCCCTACAGGATGCAGAGCATTTCCTTCAACGGGTGTGCCGTCGATCAGATAGATGCCGTTTGTTTGCCCGTGTTCCTTTTCTTCAAAAAATTGCTGAATATGTGCAGCTGTTTCTTGGGCCCAACCGTCTTTGTCCCCGAACCATTGGGCATCCAAAGCAATGTTGCCCAACGTGCGGTATGCATCGCTGAAGAACCAGTCGTGACGGTCCGGCTGATCACCCCGATGCGGGCGGCCGTCGTACTCGGCATATTCGGCACTCAAACCGGTACGGGCGTGGCAGGCTTTGCGCAGGTACTGGCGGCTGGCCGCTGCGGCTGCATGCCAGAAAGGACGGTCGCATTCGTCGCTCCACAGAGCAAAAAGTTCATAGAAATGCGGCAAATGATAAGAGGGATCGGTAAATTCACAGTTGGGAATGAATTTGATGAGATGGTTTTCGGGGTTCCACATGGGAAATCCGGAACCGGCTTCTTCGCCTTTGTGTACACATGCGTGCAAGATGCGCCGTGCCCAGGAAGCGTAATCCAGTACCCCTTCGCCGGAACCCCAGCGGTTGGCCGCAAAAAACAGGGACATGGCAAAAAATTCTTCGCCGTCAGGGGCGGGTCCATCGGAATTTTTGCTGCCGTCAGTATGACAGGACCAGGCAAAATAGCCGGCGTTTTCCCCTTCGGTGAGGTACATGTGGGTCACGACCCATCGCCACAGGCAGTCGAATTCCTTCTGGTGATTCATTTGTACGCAGAACATCATTGCGTAGGACATGCCCTCGGTACGGACGTCATGGTTCCCCGTATCCTCTATGTACATCATGTCAGGTCCGGCACAATGGCAAAGGCGAACCCCCTCCGGACCATAGAACATCTCCTCAAATGTGCTTTCCAGCTTGTTGTCAATTTCGGCCTGCGAATATCCAAGCCGTTCCAGTCTGTTCAAATATTGCCCGTTATAGTAGGCACCTTCCATAATAATTTCAGCTCCTTTTGAATCGTGTAAGGCGCAACCGATTTACTCGGTCTGCTGTTCTTGTAACTCACTATAGCAGTTTTTCGATTGCATGGCAAGCGCAAAAATGGTACGGGTATGGCGAAAAGCTGTCAGCCATTTGAAAACTCTCTGGAATACAGCAATAAATGAGGAAGACTGTTTCATCCTACATCTTTTTCAAGAATCAGAGGAACAAACAGAAACCGCAACATTCGCCTATCCTTATTTTTCATCATGGTTCTCTAAGGCAACACCGCACAATTCCCGCCTTACGGCTTAAGCACCGCTCCGGCGGCTGCGGCACGGCATCTGCGTTGCCAAAATGCTCGATAATGTCGGGTTGTGGTACCCGCATCGTGCTTCGGGGGCAAAAGCCCCTCGCACTCTGCGACCGCTGCCCCTGCTTCGGTTCGCTGTTTCCGCCACTGGCGGCGCTCACCTTTGCAGCATCCAGTATTATCTGCGCTTTTGGCTTAGCATCTGCCGCACCTCGCTCGCCGTATCGGCACTTAGAATTATGCGGTATTGCCTTAACTTTTCAAAAGTGAAATCAATGTAAAACACTTTCATCTTACCCCACCACAACAAAAAAAGTCAACCGAATCAGAAATTTTTGTGGATATATGGCGATATTTTTCGACTGCTTTTTGTTGGTTTTGATGATTGACAGTGATGTATACTTGCAGTATCTTGTGTAAAGAACTTATATAAATGTTCTTTACGAAAGAATGGCTGGAAAGGCGGTATTCTTATGTTGTATATCGGCGTGGATCTGGGTACCTCGGCGTGCAAATTTCTTCCAAGGACATGATCGCCAGCCGAATGCGCAAGCCGTGGATCTGGGTACCTCGGCGTGCAAATTTCTTCTGGTGGACGAAACCGGCAAGTGCTGGCCGGCTTTCCCGTCCCAGTTCGGCTTTGAGCCCTGCTATGTGAACAGCCGCCTGGTCAGCCGCGGCATCCCTGTCTCCTGCGAGGTGGATATCTACGGTGCCCTGAGCGAATATATCGGTATGTGCGTTTCCGGCGACACCGTCACTCTGCTGGATATCAACAACAGCGTGCCCAAGTACATCTACGACGAGGATATC
>ULVF01059686.1_pt1 | contig 17648 bp, 10 predicted proteins | sample 1959201 | NCBI WGS metagenome assembly ULVF01 (sample SAMEA4835779, study PRJEB28245) | human gut metagenome | biome: gut microbiome; material: fecal sample | place: Denmark | collected 2008 | reverse complement strand
CAATTTTCATACGATATTGACCTATGTCAAGAGAAGTTAAGGCGTACTCCTTATTATATTAAGAGAAAAATGCATCATTATATGCATCTGTCCCATACAAGACAAAATCAGCGGTTGGTGAGCGTATCCTCTCACCAACCGCTGACTTATATCTATCTTACAAGCAGAACACGAACAGCAAAAGCTGACATCTTTATAAGCAAAATCAGTGGCTCGTGAGATTTTTCCTCTCATCAGCCACTGATTTCTGACCATTTTCTATTTTACAAGCTCCTCACAGAGTTTCCTTTGCAGGACGCGGGCATCGAGAACCGACATATCACTGTCTATAATGGCAAAGGCGAGCGTATGGCCGTTGGAGCTCTTCGTATATCCGGCGAGCGACGAGATGCCGTACGGATGAGACAGGGTCCCCGTCTTTCCATGCACCTTGCCGCGCAACTTCTCGTTCGCCATTTCCGTGCGCAGTGTGCCGTCGACACCGGAAACGGCCAGATAGCGCATCAGCATCTTGTAAATATCCTGATGGGCATAACCGTAGCGCAGGATCGACACGAGGGCTATCGGCGAGAGATGGTTGTGGATACACAATCCGCAACCGTCATGGATCACGAGATTGGAGTCCTTCATCTGCAACGTGTCACGAAGGAACGTGCGAAGATATCTCACTCCGGGCACCGTGGGATCCTTTGCGCGCCGGTCCACATGATGTCCTATCGTATAGAGCATAGAGGTGGCCTGTGTGTTCGAGCTGTTCTTCCACATACGCTGAAGTGTCCGCTGCACCGTACGGTAGTAACGGAACACACAATGGTCGCCCTTATGGAGACGTCCGAGCACGATCTGCGAGTCCTTCAGCTGGATGCCCTGATTGCGGAACTGCTGTTTCACTGCCTGGCGGATCTTGTCCTCGCCCTTATACAGCAGGCCGTATTTAGAGAAGGAAAGGTCCCAGGGGAACCAGTGCTCCTCGCTGCGCACCGGTTCGGTGAGCACCAGATCGAGGATCATCTTTCCCTGCACTGCCTTGACATGGTATCTGTGCTTCAGCACCTGCACGAACATCTTCAGGCTGTCCGCCTGCAGGTAGGGATCCAGGCCGGCCTTGAGGATCAGATCACCTCTCAACGTGTCCTGCACCATCTTTCCGCGCATATAGAGGCTCGTACGGTACAGATAATCCGTTCCGAGAAGATGGCAGCCCGCCACGCCCGTCAGCAGTTTCAGACACGACGCCGTAGGCTGGGCCTGATGCTCGTTCATGCCATACACCGGCTTGTCGGCAGTGAGGTCATAGACCAGGAAGCCGAACTCGCCCTTCATGCGTGGCTTATGCGCGAACTCTTTAAGACGCCGCTGCAGACCCGTATCGACGACGGCCGTATCCTGTCTGACGGCCTTCGACGCCTTCTCTGATTTCTTGGACGATCCTCCACACGCGGCCATGACGGCCACAACAGCAAATGCTATTATAGCTAAAGAATATTTTTTCATTCGATTATTGGTAAAAATTGTGATCCGGGTCACAAAGGTTGGGAAAAATTATATGAACCGGACATCAGTCATCATCTCCGGTTGTTTTATCAGGCAGAGGCTGTTTCCCCTCTTCCCGACACCTCCTTTACTGACACACATGGACATTCATCTGGCAATCCTTACAGTCAAACTCCAACCGGAAGCGGCGATGATCCGGCAGCTCCAGGAAGAGCGGCTCGTGCCATGTGGGCTGTTTGCCGCCACGACGTACGCAATATCCCAAGGAATAACGTATGCAGTGCCGGCACTGCATCAGCAGGGCGTCCCCCGTACTTTTCGGTGCTGTCTCCATGGCAGGCCGTATGTTGTCCAGTCCCTGTTCCTCGTAGAACCTCACTGCCACGGCATTGGATATATTATAAAGATAAGGGAAACGGGCATACTGCGCCGGGTTGGCGGCATCCGGCGAGCAGACCGTCGGGCAGACGCTTCCGGCCTGTCCGCTGAGCGATTCCTTCCTGCGTCCCCACTCCATCACTGCCTCATCGAGAGCCGTGACAGCCTGCCGGCGGAGATCCGCGAGCAGACTGCTTGGGATGAAATACCCGTCGGCGCCGCCGGTGATCTCCACGTCGTCAGCCTGATAGGCTGTCCCACCCAATTTCGTAAGCTGCCGCACGATGTTGTCATGCTGTGGCTTTTTTGCCTCGTCGTGGGCGAAGGCTACGGTAGCAGTGGCGGTCAGTCCCTCCTGTACAGTCATCGACAGACTGAAGCCGTCGTCGGCAGGTGCGAAGACCAGCGTCACAGGAATGGTGCGGACAGCCGACTCTCCCCCTAGCTCTTTCTCAAACGCCTGGTCCTGATTGCGGTAGAGTGCCATGCCCGGCCGCAGGCCGCGGGGCATCTTGAACGGATAAAGGCGGTTGCCCACGGCACGGTTCACGCGGAAGCCTTCGAGCTGCAGGCTGCCATCGTCGGAGCGGTGTAGGAAACAGAGACCGTCGCCATTGGCAAAGGTGGCCGTACCGGCCACGTTGAACGAGTCACGCCTCAGCTCCTTCACATGTCCCACATATTCGCCCAGTGCCTTGGGCGTATCGGGCGAGAAGATGTCGGGATGGCGGCCCTCGGCAAAATAGTCCGTATAGCCGCGGTTGAAGGTCTTTTTCAGGTCAGGTGTAAAATTATACCGCACATGTCCGAGCGACGACCGTCTGTACTCCGTCGGGTGGGCGGCGATGATCTCGTCGAGCCTTTGGGAATAGGCGGCTACGACATTCTTCACATAATTAATGTCTTTCAACCGGCCTTCTATCTTGAACGAGCAGGCACCCGCCTCTATCAGCTGTTCAAGGTGTCCGAGCTGGTTCATGTCTTTCAACGAGAGCAGATGGCGGTTGTGCTCTATCGTTCGTCCGTCACTGTCCTTCAGATCGAAGGCCAGGCGGCAGAACTGTGCGCATGCTCCACGGTTGGCCGACCGGCCGAAACAGTATTGGGAAGCATAGCAGATGCCCGAATAGCTCACACAGAGCGCACCGTGTACGAAGGCCTCGAGCTCAAGATCCGGCAGTGCCTGGTGTATGTCGGCGATCTCCTTGAGCGACAGCTCTCGTGCAAGCACCACGCGGTCGAAGCCCTGCTGCCGCAGCCATGCCGCCTTCTCCGCCGTCCGTGTGTCACACTGCGTGGAGGCGTGCAACGCCACATGGGCAGGCACCCATTCCTTGAGCCGTTCAAGCAGTCCCATGTCCTGCACCAGGAAGGCATCGACGCCCGCGTCTACAAGCTGACGAGCCAGACGCACGGCAGCCTCCATCTCCTCGTCGTAGACGATCGTATTGAGTGTGGCATGCACGTGCGCGCCGAAGCGGTGGGCATAGTCACAGAGCTTCTTGATGTCCTCCACGCTGTTGCCGGCCTGCTGACGGGCTCCTCCATGGGCGGGACCCACATACACGGCATCAGCGCCGTGATCGATCGCGGCACATCCCTGTTCATAGTTCTTGGCCGGAGCCAGGAGCTGTATATATTTCATTGTATGATTTCGTCTTTTTTAAAATAATATGGTGCAAAGATAATCAATGTTCTCGGAAAAGGCGAAGAAGAAATTTCTATTTTATAGGTTTATAACGCATCCGAGTGTCATCTGTCCGGCCATTCTCTCCTGCAAACGACTTCCCCGCCTCCTTCTGCCTCCCGTAAGAAATGACATATACCGCCCCTGCATGAGTCGGATCCACCGGCCGGAATGGCCGACGATAAGGCATGAAAAAAGGGACGGCCAGTCTCACCGACTGTTCCGTCCCTCGCTATTTGATTCTCTCCGTGATTCTTTCGTCCGGGAAGCGCGCTGCGACTAAAAGTGTAAAAGTTGAAAAATGAACACTGTCCGTCAGCGCACCTCCGGGCTCCATCCTCCCGGAAAGCTCATGTCTAAAATAATTGTCCTGTTGTGTAAGCGTACCGTTTCAGAAGCGGCGCCCTTACACCGGCGGCATTAGCCGATCTCAATGTGGCGGCTCACCTCAGGTGCCTTCTTCTGCAACTTGGGCAACTCTACATAGAGGATACCGTTCTCCACCTTGGCAGAGATGTGCTCATGGTCAACATCATCGGGCAGCGTGTAGCTCTGCTCATAGTTGGCATACGAGAACTCACGGCGCAGATAGCGCTCGCTGCGATTCTCATTCTTCTCCTCCTTGGCCTCGATCTTTACCTTCAGATAGCCGTCCTTGTCAATGCTTACATTGCACTGCTCCTTCTTCAGGCCGGGAGCGGCTACTTCCATTGTATATGCCTTGTCGCTTTCCTTCACGTTCACAGCAGGAGCCGTAGCGTTCATCTTCGGCATGCCTTCCGTGTTGAAGAAATCATCAAATGCGTTGCTCAACCAATTATTAGAACCTAATACAGGATACCACATAATTTATACCTCCAAATTTTATTTTTTGTTATTATTATTCAATGTTTATTTTCCAGTCCTCCCGATCCGTTTCCGAATCGGATGGCCTGCTTCCGTTACCCTTCCGGGGATCCGGTTGCACTTACTCCATAAGCAACTAACGTACCAAAATTTGATATAAGACAAATTGTCACAACACACTGCCAGAATGACAAAAAAATATCTTCTCAAGCGTATGTCCACGACGTAGCCTACATTATATATATAGTTGACCTGTTCCCTGTGCGTCAATGCCGGAATGCAGGCCGGAAAACGACGGGAAACATCCTGAGCGAACCCGCCGGCAAGGGGCCTGCAACCGGCACACCGGTTGGGATGTGTCCCGCAAGAAGACATCCTTCTTTTGGCGGTGGGCTCACCGGCGAGTTTCCCTTGCTTTCCGCCCTATCCTCCTCCCCGGCCTCCTGTAAGTCGGGACAGTCCAAAACATATCCGCGTCACCGACTTTTCCCCGTCCCTATCCTCTCCCCTCCAATATTTTTTCGTATATTTGCACAAAATGTAGAAACACAATATGATGACAGACGATCAGCGGCTGCACATGCAGCAACTCATACAGCGACTCAACGAAGCCTCCGACGCTTACTACAACGGGCGCGGGGAGCTGATGAGCGACTACGAATGGGATGCCGCCTTCGACGAGCTCAAGCAGTTGGAGGAGACCACAGGAGAAGTGCTCGACGGCTCTCCCACACACAAAGTGTCTGAAGACAGCATCGCCGGCCAGAAGGAGGCGCACGAATATCCCGCCCTCTCTCTGGCTAAGACCAAGAAGACCGAGGACATTGCCAAATGGGCCGAGGGACGGCCCATCTGGATCTCCTGGAAGCTCGACGGCCTCACCCTCGTGGTGACCTACGACAACGGACGGCTCACGAAGGTCGTCACCCGTGGCAACGGACACATCGGTACCAACATCACCCATCTGGCCGGTGCCATCGGCGGCGTGCTGCCCACGATCGGCTATCAGGGCCATCTGGTAGTGCGCGGTGAGTGTGTGATCAGCTATGCCGACTTTGAGCAGTTCAATATGGAAAGCGACGAGGAATACGCCAACCCGCGCAACCTCGCCTCCGGTTCCCTCACACTCAAGGATCCCCTCGAGGTCAAGGCGCGCCACCTGCAGTGGATACCCTTCACGCTCGTCCATGCCGACGAGGAGCTGCCGTCGTGGGGTGGCCGTATGGACTTCCTCCGCGAGCAGGGATTCCATCCCGTGGAGCACGAGCTGATCGCCGTGCCCACACGCGAGAACATCCAGGCCGTCATCGACCGATGGACGCTCCGTGTGACGGGCGATCCGGCAGACAAGTCCCTCGTGCGCAACCCCTATCCCGTCGACGGCCTTGTCGTGGCCTACGACGACACGGCCTACGCACAGACCGGATCGGTCACCGGCCATCATGCCACACGTGCCGGCTATGCCTTCAAGTGGCAGGACGAGAGTGCGGCGACAGAGCTCGACCATATCGAGTGGAGCTGTGCCGCCTCGACGATCTCGCCCGTCGCCGTCTTCCGTCCCGTAGAGCTCGAGGGCACGACGGTGAAGCGTGCCTCTCTGTGCAACATCAGCGAATGTGAGCGCCTCGGCATCGGCGGCCAAGGCTCCAGGCTCGAAGTGATCAAGGCCAACAAGATCATCCCCAAGGTGATCCGCGTCGTCGAGCCTGTCGGCGCGTTCGAGATCCCCCATGCCTGTCCCGTATGCCAGTCGCCTACGGAGGTCATCGGATCGGCCAGCGGCACACGCACGCTCCACTGCACCAACCCCGCCTGCCCTGCCAAGCAGCTGAAGAAGTTCGCCCGCTTCGTATCGAAGGAGGGTGTCAACATCGACGGTATGTCGGAGCAGACCGTACAGAAGCTCATCAACCTCGGCTGGGTGCGCGAGTATGCCGACCTGTTCCGCCTTCGCGACCATGCCTATGACATGGAGCAACTCGACGGCTTCGGCGAGAAGAGTGTCGGCAAGCTCCTCCAGAGCATCGAGAAGGCCCGCACCGTCGATGCCCGCCATCTGCTCTATGCCCTCACCATCCCGCTTTGCGGTCAGGATGTGTGCACCCGCCTGCTCGGCGCCTACCCCCTCGACGAGCTCGTGGCCATCGCCACGGGAGAGCGTCAGGCCAAGGACGGCGACCTGTTCGCCATGCAGCCCACCGACCAGCTCGCCCTGATCCCGGGCATCGGACCGGAGAAGTCAGCCTCTTTCTGCAAATGGTTCCAGGACAGCCACAACCAAGCCGTCTACCGGCACCTGAGGGACGCGCTCACCGTGACAGCCGCCGACACGGCTCCTAAGGGCAAGCGCTGCGAAGGCCTCACGTTCGTCGTCACCGGCGATGTCCACCACTATAAGAACCGCAACGAGCTCAAGGCCTACATCGAGTCGCAGGGCGGCAAGGTGACGGGAAGCGTCTCGAAGTCGACCTCCTACCTTATTAATAATGATGTCACCTCCACAAGTGGCAAGAACCAGAAGGCGCACCAGCTCGGTACGCCCATCATCAGCGAAGACCAGTTCATCGATAAATTTGTAAACTAAGATATGCGAATAGACATTATCACCGTACTGCCCGAGATGCTCGAGGGCTTCGTACACGAGAGCATACTGGCCCGGGCCGAGAAGAAAGGCCTGGCCGAAATCCATCTCCACAACCTGCGCGACTACACCAAGGACAAATGGCGCCGCGTGGACGACTATCCCTATGGCGGCTTCGCCGGCATGGTGATGCAGTGTGAGCCCATCGACAATGCCATCTCCGCCTTGAAGGCCGAGCGCGACTATGACGACGTGATCTACGTCACGCCCGATGGCGAGAAGTTCGACCAGAAGATCGCCAACGAGATGTCGTTGCAGCAGAATCTCATCATCCTCTGCGGACACTACAAGGGCATCGACTCGCGCATCCGCGAGCATCTCATCACGCGCGAGATCAGCGTGGGCGACTTCGTCCTGACCGGCGGCGAGCTTGCCGCCGCGTGCATCGCCGACGCCGTGGTGCGTCTCGTGCCGGGTGTCGTGGGCGACGACCAGAGTGCCTTGAGCGACTGTTTCCAGGACGACCTGCTGGCCGCCCCCATCTACACACGTCCCGCCGACTATAAGGGCTGGAAGGTGCCCGACATCCTCCTCTCCGGCAATGAGGCCAAGATCAAGCAGTGGGAGATGGACCAGGCCATTGAGCGTACCAAGCGGCTGCGACCCGACCTCCTGGAATAAGACCGGTCTACCTGATTACGAATCAGGTGTATTATATCACAACAACTTTAATTCTATATGAAATCAATCCGACTCTATGTGGTGGCGCTGTTCACATGCGCCATCAGCCTCGGTTCGGCCCTTGCTGCCGAGCGGCCGTGCGCCATCGTTCCCCAGCCGCAGCATGTCAGCTGGCAGGCCGGCTCCTTCTCTCTCAGCCAGGCCTCCATCTCGTATGGTAAGACCAGGAACGGCCGTGAGGCCGCTCTCTGGCTGCAGGACATGACCAGGCGCGTCACGGGCCGCACGCTGCCCATCGTCAAAGGCGACAAGGGCACCATCCGGCTCGCCATCCAGCCTGACGGCAACAGCGCTGCCGCCGGCGATAACCCCCGTGGCAGCTATACGCTCCACGTCACCGACCAGCTCGTCAGCGTCACCGGCACCGACTATCCCTCGCTGGTCAACGGTCTGGCCTCCCTCGTTCAGCTGATGCAGGGCGGCAAAATCGACTGTGTGGAGATCACCGACGCTCCCCGCTTCGCCTGGCGCGGATTCCACCTCGACTGCTCCCGCCATTTCTACACCAAGGAGGAGGTGGAGGAAATTATCCGTCTGGCCTCCCTCTATAAGATGAACCGGTTCCACTGGCACCTCACCGACGACCAGGGCTGGCGCATCGAGATCAAGAGATATCCCGAGCTGACGGCGAAGAGTGCCTGGCGCCATTTCAACTATCAGGACTCCACCTGCATGCGTCAGGCCCGTCTGCAGGACAATCCCGACCTGCTCATCCCTGCCTCCAAGCTGAAAATCGAGGGCACCGACACCCTCTACGGAGGCTTCTACACGCAGAAGGACATCAAGGAGGTCGTGGCGTTCGCCAAGCGCTGCGGTGTGGAGGTCGTTCCCGAGATCGACATGCCCGGCCATGAGCTCGCCGCCATCGAGGCGGTGCCCGGCATCTCCTGCTTCCCTGAGATCGGATGGGGCAAGGTGTTCTCCTCTCCCCTATGTCCCGGCAAGGAGACGACGCTGGAGTTCTGCCGCAACGTGTGGAAGGAAGTGTTCCCCCTCTTCCCCTATGAATATGTGCACATCGGTGGCGACGAGGTGGCCAAGGACAACTGGAGGAAATGTCCCGACTGCCAGAGGCGCATCGCCGACAACTCTCTGAAGAATGAGGAAGAGCTGCAGTCGTGGTTCATCCACGAGATGGAGAAATATATCAATGCCCACGGCAAGAAGATGATCGGTTGGGATGAGATCATCGAGGGCGGTCTGTCACAGACGAGCACCGTGATGTGGTGGCGCACATGGGCTCCCATGGCCGTAGCCGAGGCGACAGCCCATGGCAACGACGTGATCATGACTCCCGGAACGCCCCTCTATTTCTCCGACACGAGCAACCTCGGCAAGCTGAGCGACATCTACAACTACGAGCCCGTCGATTCCTCGCTGTCTGCCGCCCAGCAGCAGCACATCCTCGGCATCCAGGCCAACCTGTGGGGCGAGCACATCCCCACGCTGGCGCGTGCCCTCTACCTGCTCTATCCCAATATGCTCGCTGCCGCCGAGCTGGCATGGACCCAGCCCGGTGAGAAAGACTATCTGGCCTTCTACGGCAAGCTCAACTCACAGCTCACCCTGCTCCATCAGCTCGGCGTGCCCTACCACATCCCCTCCCTGACCGGCTTCTACAATGTGAACGCCTTCACCGACAAGGGCACCCTCACCGTCAACTGCGAGGATCCGTCGGCCGTTGTCCGCTACACCACCGACGGCACGTTCCCCACCACGCAGTCGCCCCGCTACGACGGTCCTATCACCGTCACGGAGACGACCCACTTCATCCTCCGCACCTTCAACGCCGACGGCAGGGCCGACGAGATGGCCAAGGCCGACTTTGTCAAGCAGGCACTGATGCCGGCCGTCATGCCCTGCGACTCGACAGCCTGCAAGAACGGCCATAAGGCCGGCGGCAAGTGTGCCAAGGCGTGCGCCCCGTCGCTCAAGCCCGGCCTGCAGACCGTATGGCACGCTTTCGATGGTGTCGACTGCGCGAAGATCGACGCCGCCCCCGTCAACGCCACCTACACCACATCGACGGTGGAAATCCCCGACGGCGTGAAAGGCGACATCGGACTGATCATCACCGGCTACATCGACATCCCGGCCGATGGCATCTACACCTTCGGACTGAAGAGCGACGACGGTTCCTGGCTGAAGATCGACGGCCGGATGGTCGTCAATGGTAACTACGAGCAGTCGCCTACCGAGCGCACTGCCCAGCAGGCCCTCGCCAAGGGACTCCACCGCATCGAGGTGCGTTATTTCGACCACAACGGCGGCATGCTGCGCATGAATGTCCTCGACCCCGAAGGCAAGCTCATGCAGCCGGATACGCTCTATCGATATTAATTTGCTCATCAACAGGATTAAATTGCGCAAAAAGTGAAAGAAAATGCGCGTAATTAGCAGCAAAATCACTAACTTTGCAACGGTTTTAGGTTGAAAACTATAAAAATGTTCAGTAAACAGACTTATATTTCTCGAAGAGCCGAGCTGAAGAAGCTGGTTAAGAGTGGCATTATCATCCTTTTTGGTAACAACGAGTCACCCGCCAATTTCCCCAACAACGGCTATCACCCCTTCCGTCAGGACTCCACCTTCCGTTATTATTTCGGTCAGAACCGTGACGGACTGGTAGGTGTCATCGACATCGACAACGACATTGAGACCCTCATCGGTGACGACATCGCCATCGATGACATTGTATGGTATGGAGCCGTCGACAGTGTGCACGACATGGCCAAGCAGGTTGGCGTAGACAACTCTGCCCCGATGAGCTCGCTGCGCACCATCACCAACGACGCCCTGCGCCAGAAGCGCACGGTCCATTTCCTCCCTCCCTACCGCTACGACATCAAGCTGCAGATCTTCGATCTGTTGGGCATCCATCCCAACCAGCAGAAGGAAGCCGCTTCCATGCCCCTCATCCAGGCAGTGGTGAAGATGCGTTCGACCAAGACAGCCGAAGAGATCGAAGAGCTCGAGCGTGCCGCGGTCATCGGCTACAAGATGCACACCACCGCCATGGCAGGCTGCAAGCCCGGTGTCATAGAGAAGGAGCTGGCCGGCCGCCTCGACGGCATTGCCAACGGTCTCGGTTCTATGGTCAGCTTCCCCACCATCCTCTCCCAGCACGGTGAGATCATGCATGGCGCACCCTCGGCCCAGCCCCTTGAGGCCGGCCGCCTGATGCTGTGCGATGCCGGAGCCGAGACGATGGAGGGCTATTGCTCCGACAACACGCGTACCACGCCTGTCAGCGGCAAGTTCACCGAGCGCCAGCTGGAGATCTATTCCATCGTCTGCGACGCCCACGACTATGCCTTGAAAGTGGCTAAGCCCGGTGTGAAGTGGTGGGATGTGCATTTCGGCGTCTGCCGTCTGATCACCGACCGTCTGAAGGAGCTCGGCCTGATGAAGGGCGATACTGAGGACGCCGTCAGGGAAGGAGCCCACGCCATGTTCCTCATGCACGGCCTCGGCCACATGATGGGTATGGACGTTCACGATATGGAGAGCTTCGACCAGATCAACGTCGGCTTCGACGATGAGGTGCGCCCCAACCTCGAACAGTTCGGCACCAACTGCCTGCGCATGGGCCGTCGCCTGCAAGAGGGCTTCGTCGTGACCGATGAGCCGGGCATCTACTTCATCCCCCAGCTCATCGACGAGTGGAAGGCCAAGGGCCTCTACAAGGACTTCATCAACTACGACAAGCTCGAGACCTACAAGGATTTCGGTGGCATCCGCATCGAGGACGACCTGCTGATCACCAAGGACGGCTGCCGCTTCATCGGCAAGGACCGCATCCCCTACCGTCCCGAGGACGTGGAAGCGTTCATGGCGGCCAGACAATAAAAAGAATTATCAATCAAACTTTCATCTAAATACCCAAAAATGAGAAAAATCATCGTAATGGCTATGATGGCAGTGCTTGCCCTCAACGCCAATGCAGCTGACAAGAAAGAGAACCCCAACAAACCGGTGTTCACCGTTGTGAAGGAGAATCCCATCACCAGCATCAAGGACCAGAACCGTTCGGGTACCTGCTGGGATTACAGTACGCTGAGCTACTTTGAGGCCGAGATCCTCAAGGCTACTGGCAAGACCTACGATCTCTGCGAGAGCTTCGTGGCCAACAAGACCTATTTCGACCGTGCCGTACAGGTGGTACGTCTCCACGGCGATTGCCAGTTCTCTGAGGGTGGCAGCTGCTACGATCCTCTGTATTGCATCCAGCACTACGGCATCTGCCCCGAGGACGCCATGCCTTTCCCCGGCAGTCTCTACGGCGACTCACTCAACAACTTCAAGGAGTTCTTCGGCGTGCTCACTCCCTATGTGGAGAGCGTTGCCAAGAGCAAGAACGACAAGCTCTCTCCCGCATGGAAGAACGGTCTGCAGGGCATCCTCGACGCCTACCTCGGCAAGTGCCCCACCACGTTCACCTATGAGGGCAAGCAGTACACGCCGCAGTCGTTCGCTGCCAGCCTCGGTCTGGACTGGAACAACTACGTCACCTTCACCTCATACACCCATCATCCTTTCTGGACGGCCTTCCCCGTGGAGGTGCAGGACAACTGGCGCAACCCCAACTCCCACAATGTTCCTCTTGACGACATGATGCGCATCATCGACAATGCCATCATGAACGGATACACTGTAGCATGGGGCGGTGATGTATCGGAGGATGGTTTCACCCGCGACGGTCTGGCTTATATGTACGACACGAAGAAGATCCAGAGCCTCGACCACAGCGACATGGCACGCTGGCTCAAGCTCACCAAGACTGAGAAGAAGAACATCGTTGACTCTCTCGGCGTGAATGTACCTGAGATCACTCCCACCCAGAAGCAGCGTCAGGAACGCTTCGACAACTGGGAGCTCACCGACGACCACGGCATGCTGATCTTCGGTATCGCAAAAGACCAGAACGGCAAGGAGTACTACATGGTGAAGAACTCATGGGGTGAGGCCGGTGACTACAAGGGCATCTGGTACATGACCAAGAACTTCATCGCTGCCAACACCATGGACTTCATGGTCAACAAGAATGCTGTGCCCAAGGACATCCTGAAGAAGTGCAACATTCCTACGAAGTAAGCAAGATCCTTTTCCATAATAAATAAAGAGACCGGAGCAGAGCCACAGTTCTGCTTCGGTTTTTTCGTTTATGTCAGCCCCAGCTCCGCACAGGAAAGGCGGGAGGCGCGCGGCGCATACAGCGTCCCGGACCTGCCGGTCCGGGCACACGTCTGCTTCTCTGCGTCCCCGTTCCTTCTGCCGTCACAAGTCTCCCGCCGGCCCTACGGTCCTTTCCGCTGACCGCCGGTTTTGTCGGCCTGCCCGCCCTCACACCCGCCGCTGGAGACAGAAACACCACCGGATACGTAACTTTATCCGTCTATCCGGCCCGTTTTCGTCTATTTTTTCCTAACTTTGCCTTGAAACACAATATCTATTCGATTATGAAACATCTTTTCGGACTACTGTTGGCACTCGGCACCTCCGTCACGGCGTCTGCCCAACGTGCTCTTCCCTCCTACGCCATCGTAGGCAGGGATACCACCTGCCAGATCTTCCTCTACTCACCCGGCCCGAGCGACGGCCTGCATGTGGCCTATGTCACCGACGGTGAGAAATGGCAGGACATCGGTCAGCTCTGCAGCTCCGACTACGGTCAGTGGGGCAAGGACAAGCTCATGTATCATCCCTTCGTGCTCCATGCCGCCGACGGCACCTGGCGACTGCTCTTCCAGGTCAACGACTATGCCCCCTGTTTCGCCGCCTCCTACAGTGAGGATCTCGTCACCTGGCGGCCGCAGGACTATCCGCGCATGATGGAGAAAGGAGTCCTCAAGCCCGTCATGTTCCAGATGGACAACAACACGTTCGACATCTATTTCAAGTCAAAGGACGGACAGCGCCATTATGTGTCCGCCTCTAAGGACTTCCGCCATTTCAAGGAAGACTCCGTCCCCAGCACCATCGACGACATCATCTGGGTGCGCGACACGGCCACCATCAACGGCCGGCTCTGTGACGGCAACCTCTTCGAGGTGCCCAAACTGCAGCTCGACTATCTCTTCGCCCATTTCGACGCCCTCGCCCACGATGCCCGCCTCTCCGCCGAACGCATGAAGGACGATCCCCAACGCTTCGCCTCCCTGCCCGCCACCCTTGAGGCCACGCTCACCGTCGACCCCGCCAAGAAGAAGGGCATCAGCGACCATCTCGTCGGCGCCTTCTTCGAGGACATCAGCTATGCCGCCGACGGCGGACTCTATGCCGAGCTGGTGCAGAACCGCGACTTCGAATATTCTGCCGCCGACCGGCAGGGGTGGACGCCGGCTACCGCCTGGACCGCCGGCCATCCCGTCAGGATCGCCACCGACAGCCCTCTGAGCAAGAACAATCCCCACTATGCCGTGATGGAACGCGACACCTTATATAATAGCGGGTGGGACGGCATCACCGACCGCGGCGGCCTCTACGATTTCTCCTTCTACGCCCGTCCTGCCGACGGCGGCAAGAACCAGGTAGAGGTAGCCCTCGTGGCCGGCGACGGCACTGTGCTCGCCTCCGAGAAGCTCAAGATCGATCAGCCCGGATGGGCACGCTACTCCGTACAGCTCAACACCGACTTCAAGAAGCGGGCCGGCGTATATAAGGACTGCCGGCTGCGTCTCGTCGCCAGGAAGGACGGCGCCCTCCACGTCGACATGATCTCCCTCTTCCCCCACGACACCTATAAGGGGCACGGCCTGCGCCGCGACCTTGCCGAGGCCATCGCTGCCCTCCATCCCAAGTTCCTCCGGTTCCCCGGAGGGTGCATGAGCCACGGCCAGGGACTGGGCAACATCTACCGCTGGACAGAGACGGTAGGACCCTGGCAGGACCGCAAGCCCGCCATGAACATCTGGGGCTACCACCAGACCCGCGGACTGGGCTTCTACGAGTATTTCCAGTTCTGTGAGGACATCGGCGCCGAGCCGCTCCCCGTGCTGGCGGCCGGCGTGCCCTGCCAGAACTCGGCAGCCGACAAGGATGGCTATGCCGGCCAGCAGGGCGGCATCCCCATGGCCGACATGCCCGCCTACTGCGACGAGATCCTCCATCTCATTGAGTGGGCCAACGGCGATCCCGCCACATCTCCCTGGGCGAAGATGCGCGCCGATGCCGGTCATCCCGCACCCTTCAACCTTAAATATATAGGTATAGGCAACGAGGACATCATCTCCACCGCCTTTGAAGAGCGCTACGAGATGATCCTCAAGGCCATCCATGCCAAGTATCCCGACATCAAGGTATGCGGAACGGCCGGCCCGTTCCACTATCCCTCCGCCGACTACATCGAAGGCTGGAAGTGGGCCCATGCCCATAAGGACCTTCTCCAGATGGTCGATGAGCACTACTACGAGTCGCCCGGATGGTTCCTCCATCACCAGGACTACTACGACCACTACCGGCGCGACGCACAGAAAGTCTATGTGGGCGAATATGCCTCCCGGGACCGCACTGTCGAGAACGCGCTCGCCGAGGCCATCCATCTCTGCTCGCTGGAGCGCAACGGCGATGTCGTCGCCATGGCCAGCTACGCTCCCCTGCTCTGCCGCGAGGGACATCACAACTGGGATCCGAACCTGATCTATTTCGACAGTGACACCATCACGTCACTGACACCCAGCTATGAGACACAGCGTCTGTGGGGCACCAGCGGCGGCGACACCTACATCGCCTCCCGTCTCAGTCTTCCCGCCGACATCGCCTATCGGGTGGCCGCATCGGTGGTGACCGACTCGAAGACAGGCACCACCTATCTGAAGATCGTCAACAGCCTCCCCGCATCGGTCCGTCTGCAGGTCAGCGGCCTCGCCGTCAAGGCCGGTTCGGAGGTGGAAGGGTTCTCCGGCAAGCCTGCCGACCGGACCGTGATGCCCATCCGGTCGACCGTTTCGGGCAATGTCCTCACGCTCCCTCCCTATTCTGTACAGATTGTTACCTTGAGGTAAAAGAGAACACCTGCCTTTCAGAAAATAGAATTGGCAGTATGCAGGCGGGCCGTAGAGTAAGTTTTCATCAGCTCTGACGGCCCGTCCGTGTCCAGGCACCTTTATAGGCCCTAGAGGTCCTTTCGTCTCTCAGATTAGTCGAAACGTCCTTTTCATAACTTAAAAATTGTCTGATTGTTCGGCAAGATTGACCCAAGATGCGTAAAAGTGCTAAACTCTGATAGTAAAATTTGCAAATTACAAAGTTTTTGTTTTACTTTGCACTCGCGAATTAACAGCACGACTGTTGTAATCAGGAGTAATAAATAATTATTAATAATTTTAGAGAGTATGAAAAAGTTCTTTACTTTGATCGCTGCCGCCTTATTGGCAGTATCTGCTTCCGCTCAGACCGTAGAGGAAAGCAAGACTTTTGACAACATTTATGTAGGCATCAATGGTGGCTTTGCTACCAAGATGACGGGACACAGCTGGTTGAAGGGTCTCGATCCTAACGCCGGCATCCGCATAGGCCGCAACTTCACCCCGGTGTTTGGCCTGGCTCTCGAGAGCAACGCCTATTTCAGCAATAAGCCTTGGCCTTCTTTGGGCACGGCCGTTCGCTTCCTCAACACCAGCCTCCTCGGTACGGTGAACTTGAGCAACTGGTTCGGTGGCTACAAGGGTGAGCCTCGCCTGTTCGAGGTAAGCGCTCTGTACGGATTCGGTTGGGGCCACTACTTCGGCAACAACGATTTCTACGATGCCATCCAGGACAAGAATGTGATGACCTCCAAGGTGGGTCTGGACTTCGCCTTCAATCTCGGTCAGAAGAAGGCTTGGCAGATCTACATCGAGCCGGCTGTGATCTGGGATCTCAACGATCATGGCACAGGCCGTTCCAACAAGATCAAATATGACGTCAACTCCGCTTTCGCACAGCTCAACGTAGGTGTCATCTATAAGTTCAAGACCTCTAACGGCACACACAACTTCAAGGTTGCCCAGCTGCGCGACCAGAGCGAGATCGACGCACTCAACGCTCAGATCTCCGACCTCCGCGACGAGCTGGCCAAGAAGCCTAAGGAGGTGATCAAGGAAGTCGTTAAGGAGGCACCCGTTCAGACACAGGAGGTTCGCGTAGACAACCTGATCTTCGTTACCTTCGCACAGGGCAAGAGCACGCTGACCAGCGACGCCAAGAAGGCACTCGACAATGTTGCTGCCGGCAAGCACGTACAGATCGTGGGTACTGCTTCTCCCGAGGGCTCAAAGGAGATCAACGACAAGATCTCTCAGGCACGTGCTGATGTCGTGGCTGAATACCTCAAGGGCAAGGGCGTCATCGTTGATGAGGCTACCGGTAAGGGTGTACAGGGTACAACCTCCAACCGTATCGCAGTCGTTTACGTAAAGTAAAACCCTAAGAAGGATTAAGCATAATCCGCATATTTTAACAAAATCAACCAATCCCGGTGTTCATCCATTTTGAACACCGGGATTTTTTTATTCGGATAAGGATGACATATATCGAGCCCGACATTCCCCCTATCGCCTATCCGCCTGTCTTCTGACGCATTGTAGGTTCCAACCGGACATATATGGGTTCCTGTTCGTGTCCTTATTTCCCAACCTACCATAATCCGTCCTGTGTAAATAACCGTCGATCCTTTTTCTTAACAGCCCTTCTGCCCGGATGCCTTGCATCCGGTTGCCTGCCGTCTCCTCTTTCGTCCTCTTGCCGCCATCTTACCGGATAGGACACATCCGACTTACCGGTGCCCGGAAAAGGAAGCATCAGTGCAAAGGGCTACGTACCTAGATGCATGGAGCATGCCCCCTAGGTGACTCCAACATGCCATCTTTTCCCGGGATGTACGACAGATCTCCGGAAAAAACACGGATCGGGTACTCCCCCCACAAGAATCGGATATCGCCA
>ULVF01038328.1_pt1 | contig 17667 bp, 8 predicted proteins | sample 1959201 | NCBI WGS metagenome assembly ULVF01 (sample SAMEA4835779, study PRJEB28245) | human gut metagenome | biome: gut microbiome; material: fecal sample | place: Denmark | collected 2008 | reverse complement strand
TGGGTGAGCCCACAACTCCCCTTAGGTTTATCGGGTGAGCCATATTTTAGTTAGGGGGATTCAGTGAGTTTCACAGAGAGTTACAATCTACATAACTACTTGATATTGATAAGTGGTTTGCTTCTAATAGAATGGCTTATCTTGCAGAATTAAAGCAAATAAGCATAAAAGAATATGCTTATATTTGTATTTTTAGCTATATTTGCATTATTAAATCATATCAACTTGTGTATGGAATATACAGAACTGTTAGAGAAGCAAATAATAGGAAGATTGAAAGTCGATAACCCTTGGTGGACGGAAGGCAGAATACCGGACTATTATGCCCAAATGTCCCCCCGGTTATATCTTAATATTTTTATGCCATTAGTTCAATCCACAGGTATTCGAAGGGCATTGATACTCATGGGTCCACGAAGGGTAGGTAAAACCGTGATGATGTTTCATACAATACAACGGCTGATTGACAGTGGTGTGTCTGCCCAGAATATTATTTATATATCGGTAGAGACTCCCATCTACAACAAAATTTACTTGGAACAACTTTTCGTTTTAGCTTGTCAGATATTAGGTAAAAATCCCACGCAAGAGCAAATGTACGTATTCTATGATGAGATACAATACCTTAAAGAGTGGGAGATAGACCTTAAATCATTAGTTGATACTTATCGCAATGTTAAGTTCGTCGCTTCAGGCTCTGCAGCAGCCGAACTTAAAAAGAGAAGTGACGAAAGTGGTGCCGGTCGTTTTACTGATTTCAGTTTACCCCCGCTTACTTTTTATGAATATATACATTTGAAAAACTATTCGAATATCATGCTCCCAACTTCTTTAGAATGGCATGGTATAAAAGCACGTATCTATCAAGCAATAGACCTGCAACTGCTAAATAAGCTATTTATTGACTACATAAATTATGGTGGTTACCCGGAAGTCGTATTCTCTGAAGAAATACGAGAGAATCCCGGACAATTTATCCGCCATGACATAATAGACAAAGTGCTACTTCGTGATCTTCCCAGTCTGTATGGTATTAGCGATGTTCAAGAACTCAATTCGCTATTCACCATGATTGCATATCATTCAGGGGCACAATTTTCTTATGAAAGGCTTTCAAAAGAGTCTGGAGTAAAAAAGGAAACCTTGAAAAAGTATATCAATTACCTCGAAGCCGCTTTTCTTATAAAGGTTGTACGCAGAACGGATGATACAGCGAAACACTATCAACGAGAAACGCAATTCAAAATCTATCTTACTAATCCATCACTTAGGTGTGCATTATTTCAACCTATCAGCGAGCAAGATAGTGAAATTGGAGATATGGTTGAAACAGCAGTTTATGCCCAATGGATTCCAAGACAAGGTGTATCAATCCGCTACGCTAACTGGAGAATAGGTAAGCTGCAAGGCGAAGTCGATATTGTAGGATTAAATATCGCACGCCAAAAACCTGATTGGGCTGTTGAGATAAAGTGGACAGACCGTTTCTTTGCACACCCCAATGAATTGGTCTCACTCAAATATTTCATGGAGAAAAATCAAATGAACTATGCGCTTGTCACAAGTATCAGCAAAAGTGGAAGTATAAAGATTGATAATTTAACTTTGCAATTTATTCCGGTGGCGTGTTATGCCTATATTGTAGGAGAAAATACAATGAACCATACAAAGGCATCATACGGTTTATAACTCTTCGTTCCATAACAATCCAAATAAGCATATTTAAGTGTGCTTATTTGGATTGTTGACTATATATTACTTGTTATCAGTAACTTATATCAGAAAAATAAGAAATATGTGATACTACTAAGAAGCGGTAACTATTAGCTCCCCTATGTGTGTCTGCTTTTTTGTTCTGATATAGCCTGCCACGTCTTTGATAATGCCGGAAGACGAACAGCCTGGCAATAACACGATTTTTCAGATCTCTAATGATGAGTTTGGACTTAAAAGAGAAAAGTAGAGGCAGGTGTGAGAATCCTGATATTTGCATTTGTCTTGTGCAATATCAGCTCTTTTCTATCGTTATTATCAACGATAAGTTGCTACAGTGCCGGTCTTTTCAAAAGGTAATGAGCGATTGCTGTTGTCTTATTGCCGGACTTTTCCGTGTGGTGCTGTTTGCTAGTCAGAACCTTCCAACCCTTATATGAAAAAGAAAACCTATCTAATTGCATAAATATTGATGAATAAGAAAATGATGAAATGCTGCGTCACTTTGTCGCTCTGTCTCGGCTTTTCTCTTCCGATGGCAGCCCAGGTGGCGATGCACTATCAGAAGATGGTGCAAGGCAAGGATGGCTATCAGAGCCGTTTCGTGTTGAAGAACACCTCCGGCCAGCCTTTGAAAAACGATTGGACAATCTATTTCTCGCAACTCCCGCAGGCAGTACAGAATGTGGGAACGACGGCCGTGAAGATATGGCCGGTCAATGCCAATTTCTATGCCATGGCTCCCACCGAGGCTTGGACCGATCTGCAGCCGGGCGACTCGCTCGCCTTTGACGCCTCTTTCGGTTTTAAGATGTACAAGACTTCCCAGCAGCCTGAAGGCTGGTTCTTTGTCGGCAGCGACGGGAAGCCGGTAGCTGTACCCTGCACCTATGCGCCCTTTGCCGACAGTGAGTATCAGCGTGGGGTGGAGTATAAGTGGCAGAGATTTTCCGGTGTTACTGACAAGGCCCTTAACCCGACAGATATCCTTCCTGCCGTGAAGCAGGCGCGTATGCTCAGCGGTACGTGCATGCTTGACAAGGGATTCCGGATGGAAGCAGACGAGGCGGTAGCCCAGGAGGGTAGGCTGCTCAAGGAAAAACTGGAGGAAGCCCGGTTGAGTTATAACGATAAGGGCGTGCGCATCGTTCTCAGCGTGGACAATCAGCTGAAGGGCATGGATACGGCCGGAACAATTACCTACGACGGACTGCCGTCGCCGGCCGATGAATACTATGAGCTGACGGTCGGTAAAAAGACGATCACGATCAAGGGCCGTACACCCCATGCTGTGTGGGACGGTGCCATGACACTGCTGGCCCTCCTGCGCAATCCTGTCAACCGCGCGTCACTGGCTTGCATGGAGATCAAGGACCAGCCCGACTTCACTTTCCGATCGATGATGCTGGACGTAGGCCGTAACTTCACACCGCAGAAAGAGCTTAAGAAGATGGTGGATGTATTGGCAGAGTATAAGCTCGACTACCTTCATCTTCATCTCGTCGATGATGAGGGCTGGCGTCTCGAGATCCCGGGCATACCTGAGTTGACGGAGGTGGGCAGCCGCCGCGGCTATACGACGGATGAGCGCGACTGCCTGTATCCGGGATATGACGGTAATTTTGATCCGAAGGCCACCACGGTAGGCAATGGTTTTATCTCGCGTGCCGAATACATCGAACTGATAAAGTATGCGCAGGCCCGCCATGTACAGATCATCCCTGAGATAGAATGCCCCGGACACTCCCGCGCTGCCGTGAAGTCGATGGAGGCCCGCTACTATAAATATAAGGATACCGATCCGCAGAAAGCAATGGAATATCTGCTCACCGACTTTGCCGACTCGAGCGACTATGAGGCAGGATCGGCCCAGGGCTATCGGGACAATGTGATGAACATCGCGCTGCCGTCGACACAACGTTTCCTGAAGCATGTGCTTAAGGAGGTGGCAGCGATGCACCGCGAGGCCGGAGTGCCTCTGCCCGTGATCCATCTCGGTGGTGATGAGGTGGCACCCGGCAGCTGGAAGAAGTCGCCGGCCTGTCATGCCAAGATGCGTGAACTGGGTTTCACGACAACGGAAGAGCTCTCTTCATGGTTCTATTCCAACCTGATCAAGATGATGGACGACAGTCTGGGCGTGAAGTTTGCCGGATGGCAGGAGATGTTCTCTAACCATCCCCATCTGAACACCGCCTACAACCGGTCGCGTGCCTTCGGCGTGAACTGTTGGAACGCGGTTGCCGAATGGAACGCTGCCGACCTGCTTTTCAACCTGGCCAATCAGGGTGTGCCGATGATCGTCAGCAATGTGAGCAATACCTATTGCGACCTGGCCTACTCGGCCAATCCCGATGAGCCGGGGCTTATTTGGGGAGGCTATGTGGATGAGGCTACTCCTTTCAACTTGCTGCCCTATGATCCTTATCGTTCCCAGCACGACAACGTAGCCGGTACGGCTGCCTATTCTTGGAAGACTACTCCCGAAGGTGCTGTCAGTCTGACAGCTGAGGGACGGCGTAACATCATTGGTGTGCAGGGACAGCTCTGGGCAGAGACCATCCGTGGTCCGCAATGGATGGAGTATCAGCTCTTCCCCAAGGCTCTCGGCGTGCTGGAGCGAGGATGGAATGCCCATCCTTCCTGGGAGGCCGTGCAGGGTGAGGAAGCCGGGAAAGCCTATGCCGACGCCCTCAATCTGTGGTATGCCAAGATCGACAAGATGGAGCTGCCCGCTCTCGCATCGCGGGTGAACATCCATGTGACGGCACCCGGCCTGCGTTATGCCGGCGGAGCCGTGGAGGCTGCCATGCCGATGACACAGGGTAAGATCCACTATACGGTCGACGGCAGTGAGCCTACTGCCGCTTCTCCTGTCTACAATGGACCGGTAAAGATGTCGAAGGGCACTTTTAAGGCCCGTTTCATCACCAACGGCGGACAGCAGAGCGCTGTCAGCGCATGGGTGGTGAAATAAAGACTTTCGTGCGGATGCACCTCTGACGGCATGTGTCCGCGACCATTTTTCAAAGAAACAGATGGTTTGGCCGCCCCCGTACCGATCGTAGAGCAAATGCTTTCTATCGGTGCGGGGGCGGTATCTGTGAAAGAACGGCCTGTCAGAATGAAGGGTATACCCCTATGATGTTACGTATAGTACTTCTTATGTAACATTACGTCTTTTTTTATTGTGTGGTCTCTGTTTTTTTTCTATCTTTGCAAGCAATAATCACTAAAACAGATATGAATCATCAGTACCTTTTAGGCTTTGACGTGGGCAGCAGCTCCGTGAAAGCATCCCTGGTAGATATTGACAACGGCCGGGCAGCCGCCTCGGCATTCTATCCCGATCATGAGGCTCCCATCATCAGCGTAAAGAGCGGATGGGCCGAGCAAGACCCTGCTATGTGGTGGGACAACGCCAAGCAGGCCCTCAAGGATGTGATGCAGCAGACCGGCTGTAAAGGCGAGGACATCCGTGCTATCGGCATCAGTTATCAGATGCACGGCTTGGTGTGTGTAGATAAGGAACAGAACGTGCTGCGGCCGTCCATCATCTGGTGCGACTCGCGTGCTGTGCCTTATGGCGAGAAGGCTCTCAAAGCTTTGGGCGAGGAGCGTTGCCTGCAGCATCTGCTCAATCAGCCCGGTAACTTCACTGCCGCCAAACTGGCGTGGGTGAAAGAGAATGAGCCTGCCATATATAATAAGGTATATAAGATCCTGCTTCCCGGCGACTATCTTGCCATGAAGCTCAGCGGTGAGATCAACACCACGGTGGAGGGATTGTCGGAGGGCATCTTCTGGGATTTCCGGGAGAAGAAACCTGCCAAGTTCCTTCTCGACTATTTCGGATTCTCCGAGGATCTGTTGGCCGACACTGTACCCACTTTTGCAGTGCAGAGCACGGTGAGTGCTGCCGCGGCAGCGGAGACCGGCCTGAAGGAAGGCACGCCCATCAGCTACCGTGCCGGCGACCAGCCCAACAACGCCGTGTCGCTCAATGTGTTTAACCCCGGAGAGATCGCATCGACAGCAGGAACGAGTGGTGTGGTATATGGCGTACTCGGAAAGGTAGGCTATGATCCTAAGAGCCGCGTCAACACTTTCGCACATGTGAACTATACTCCAGAGCAGGAACGTCTCGGCGTACTGCTGTGCATCAATGGTACGGGAATCCTCAATGCGTGGATACGCCGCAATGTCGTACCTGAGGGAATGGGTTACAGCGAGATGAACGATTTCGCCGCTTCCGTGCCTGTCGGATCGGAAGGCGTCAGCGTGATACCTTTCGGCAATGGTGCCGAGCGAGTGCTGGAGAACCGCGAGACGGGCTGTTCCATCCACGGGCTGAACTTCAACCGTCATACAAGGGCCCACATTGTGCGGGCCGCACAGGAAGGCATTGTCTTCTCGTTCTGCTACGGCATGGAGGTGATGCGCGACATGGGCATGGATATCCATCAGATACATGCCGGTCGGGCAAACATGTTCCTGAGTCCGCTCTTCCGCGACACGCTCGCAACGACCAGTGGCGCAACGATCGGACTGTATGAGACCGACGGCAGCGTGGGAGCAGCCAAGGGCGCCGGTATGGGTGCCGGTATCTACCGCAATCACGATGAGGCTTTCGCCACGCTGGAGAAGGTGGCGGAGATAGAGCCCGATGAGCAGCACCGCAGCCAGTATCTTGAAGCCTATGAGCTTTGGAAAGAACGGCTCCGTCAGGTGGACAGGTAAGGCCGACGGCTTCTATACCTATTTAATATATATACCTTATTATATATATAGCAATAAAGAAAAACAGTATTAACTAATCAATAAACAAATCAAATTATGGCAAAGGAATATTTCCCACAAATCGGTAAGATCCCCTTCGAGGGTCCTGAAAGCAAAAACGTATTGGCATTCCACTATTACGATCCTGAGCGTGTAGTGATGGGTAAGACGATGAAAGACTGGCTGCGCTTCGCCATGGCATGGTGGCACACGCTGGGTCAGGCTTCCGGTGACCAGTTTGGTGGTCAGACCCGTTCCTACGAGTGGGACAAGGCCGACACGGCCCTGCAGCGTGCCAAGGACAAGGCCGACGCCGGTTTCGAGATCATGGAGAAGCTGGGCATTAATTTCTTCTGCTTCCACGATGTAGACCTTATTGAGGAGGGTGACACCATCGAGGAGTATGAGGAGCGCATGCAGCAGATCACCGACTACCTGAAAGAGAAGCTGGCTGAGCATCCTGACATCCATCTGCTCTGGGGTACAGCCAATGTCTTCGGTAACAAACGCTATATGAACGGTGCATCCACCAACCCTGACTTCGATGTAGTGGCCCGTGCCTGCGTGCAGATCAAGAACGCCATCGACGCCACCATCAAGCTCGGCGGCCAGGACTACGTGTTCTGGGGTGGTCGTGAAGGCTACATGAGCCTGCTCAACACCGACATGAAACGTGAGAAAGAGCACATGGCAACCATGCTGGCTGCTGCCCGCGACTACGCACGCGCCAAGGGCTTCAAGGGAACCTTCCTCATTGAGCCGAAGCCAATGGAGCCGACCAAGCATCAGTATGATGTAGATGTGGAGACCGTGATCGGATTCCTCCGTGCGCACGGACTGGACAAGGACTTCAAGGTGAACATCGAGGTGAACCACGCCACACTGGCAGGTCACACCTTCGAGCATGAGCTCGCCTGCGCTGTCGACAATGGCATGCTCGGTTCGATCGATGCCAACCGTGGCGACTATCAGAACGGATGGGATACCGACCAGTTCCCCATCGACAACTATGAGCTCACCCAGGCCATGATGCAGATCATCCGCAACGGCGGCCTCCATGAGGGCGGCTCGAACTTTGACGCTAAGCTGCGCCGCAACTCTACCGATCCTGAGGATATCTTCATCGCACACATCAGCGGTATGGACGCTATGGCACGTGCACTGCTCAATGCAGCCGACATCATCGAGCACAGCGAGATCCCCGCAATGGTGAAAGAGCGCTATGCCAGCTTCGATGCCGGTGAAGGCAAGGCCTTCGAGGAGGGCAAGCTCTCACTGGAGCAGATTGTCGACTATGCAAAGAAGGTCGGAGAGCCCAAGCAGACCAGCGGCAAGCAGGAGAAGTATGAGACGCTCGTGTCTCTCTATTGCAAATAAGCCGGCCGGGCGCGAGGAACGCAGACAATCAGTAATCATTTTCCGGGAAGCCGTCTGATGGGAAGCATCGGACGGCTTCCTCGATTTATGAAGGATTCCGGGAAAGGAATGTGCGTGGGAAAAGTCGGTCGGTGAAGAAAGAGAGGTGTTAGGAAGAAAGGCGACTTGTATGAAAACAAGTAAGGATAGGTCGGAAAGAGGGCATGATGGGGCGATATAACATTTGTTGTGTGCATAATGCTACGAAATAGGCTGATTTTGTGACAAAATAGGGCAGGGAAAGCCTCTTTCCTACAGGAATCTGTTTTTTAACGTTGGAAATGCGTATTTTTTTGGCTTAAAATTTGCTTCATTTAATAATTATTCCTAATTTTGCACCTTGTTAAGCTACGAAGTTTAAGCAAAGTAGGGCTATACATACAAAACAGATAGTTAAGGGTAAGAGATTTTATCATTTGATCAGAATGGTTACACAAAGATTCAACTGTTTCAGGTTTTAGTTCTCTTTACGTTCGCTCCATTGATTATTTATACATTTAATAAAACATAGGATTTAGATTTATGGAAAAAAGACTAGTTACGTTTATTGCGTGCCTGTTCCTGTCGTTGGGAATGGCATTAGCACAGACACGTGTGACTGGTACCGTAGTTTCTGCTGAGGACGGCGAGCCGGTGATCGGTGCGTCGATCAAGGTGCTCGGCACGAATACGGGTACTGTAACTGATGCCGATGGTAATTTTCAGCTCAATGTGGCTAAGGGCGCAGAGCTTGAGATTTCCTACATCGGAATGGAGACGAAACGAGTGGCCGTAAAAGGTAATACCCTGAACATCCGTCTCGAGAACGGCGATCATTCTCTTGATGAGGTGATGGTCGTTGCGTATGGTACTACAACGAAGTCAGCCTTTACCGGTTCTGCAGCCATTCTTAAAAATGATGATATCAAAAAGACTGCAGATTCAAATCCCTTGCAGGCTTTGACAGGAAAGGTGTCGGGTGTACAGATCAATGCGTCTAGTGGTCAGCCTGGCAATAGTGATTTCCAGATACGTGTGCGTGGTATTAGTACGATGAGTTCGAACGTTAAACAGAATCCTCTTCTTATTGTTGACGGTGCGCCGTTTGAAGGTGATATGAATACGCTCAATCCGAATGATATCGAATCAATGACGGTATTGAAGGATGCTGCCTCGGCTGCTCTTTATGGTGCACGTGGTGCGAATGGTGTGATTATTATCACTACAAAATCGGGTCGTCAGGGTACAAGCAGTATTACAGTAGATGCGAAATGGGGCTCTAACTCACGTGCAGTTCCTGATTATACCTATGTAACAAGTCCTGCGAAATATTATGAGATGTGGTATCAGGCCCTGGACAATTATGCTAAGGATAAGTCAGGTGTAGGTCTTGGACTTAATTCCTCGGCTGCGTCTACGTGGGCTAATGAACATCTGATTAATGATTCTCACTATGGCTTGGGCTATAATGTGTACACAGTGCCTGACGGTCAGATGCTTGTCGGAACGAATGGAATACTTAATCCTAATGCTACATTGGGTAGCTATGTTGTAGGTCCTGATGGTAATACCTATTATATAAAGCCTGATAGTTGGGCTGATGCGGCTTATCAGAACGGACTGCGTCAGGAGTATTCTGTCACGGCCAATGGAAGCAATGACAAAGGTTCTTTCTATATGTCATTCAACTACCTTGATAATCAGGGTATTACTGTAAAAAGTAACTATAAGCGTTTGAGTACTCGTCTGAAAGGTGATTATCAGATACGTCCATGGCTGAAAGTTGGTGGCAACTTTAACTATGCTCATTACAGTAGTGAGATGCTTAGTGATGAGAGTGGAGCATCTTCGGGCAACCTTTTTGCCCTCCGCACGATGGCTCCTATCTTCCCTTTGTATTTACGTGATGCGTCCGGAAATATAATTCAGAATTCATCTACCGGAATGCCAAGCTACGATTATGGTGATGGTTCGGTTAATGGACTTGTTCGCCCAGTGTTCGGAATGGCTAATCCGTTGAGTGATATTCTGCTTGGTACTGATAAGTATGAGGGAAATAGTTTTAATGGTACAGGCTTTGCCGAAATTCGCTTCTTGCGTGATTTTACTTTTACCTCTAATAATACAGTGATTCTGAATGAGCAACGTGTCAATAACTTAGGGCAGAATATATTTGGACAGTCGGCCAACTACGGAGGAAGTGTTGCTGTACAACATTACCGTTTGTGGGCTTATAACTATCAGCAGCTCCTTAATTGGCATCATCTGTACGGTAAACATGATGTAGAGGTGATGGTGGGTCATGAATATTACCGAAAGTATGAGTATATGTTACTCGGCAGCAAGACTCAGATCTTTTCTCTCGGCAATGCCGAGCTGGCAGGAGCTGTGACTGACGGTAGTATGAATTCTTATACAACAGACTATAATACTGAAGGATGGTTCGGACGTGCACAATACAACTATGATCAGAAGTATTTCGGTTCTGTTTCTTTCCGTCGTGATGCTTCTTCACGTTTTCATCCCAAGCATCGCTGGGGTAATTTCTGGTCGTTCGGTGGAGCATGGATCCTCAGTAAAGAGAAATGGTTTAAGGCTTCATGGATTGACGAATTAAAGATAAAAGCTTCTTATGGTGAGCAGGGTAATGATAACATTCCTGATTTTCTGTATACAGACCGTTACACCATTAGCAATAATGATGGAAATGTATCGCTCACTCCATCGGGTGTGAAAGGTAATGAAGATATTACCTGGGAGAAGAATGCCAACTTTAATGCAGGTGTTGAGTTCTCATTGTTCGGCAGTAGACTGACTGGTAGTGTGGATTACTTCTACCGTAAGACCAGTGATATGCTTACTTCGTTCACATTGCCACCTTCGTCAGGATATACTTCGACTTTCGACAATATTGGAAACATGCGTAACCAAGGTGTAGAGGTCGAGTTGAATGGAAGTGTGATCCGTAGCAAGGATTTCGAGTGGGGCTTAAATCTGAATTTCACGGCATATCAGAACAGAATTACCTCAATGCCGGAGGAAAATAAGGCGGAAACTACATCAGAAGGTGTCCGTGGCTATAGTAGTGGTATGTATTTCTATGGAGAAGGTGAAGCTATGTACACTTGGTATACTAAGAAATATGCAGGCGTGTACTATAATGCAGAAAACCCGTCGGATCCAAACAACGGAAAGGCACTATATTGGAAGGATGAATATAAAATAGGTGACGATGGCGCGGTTGTGCAGGACGAGAATGGTAAGCCTATCGTTATAGGTAAGACAACGACCACGACGGCCAGTGAGGCTACTGACTATCTCTGTGGAACGGCTCTACCTTGGGCATATGGCGGTTTTGGTACCACATTGTCTTATAAAGGCTTTGATCTGGCAGTTGACTTTACCTATCAGCTCGGTGGAAAGGTGTATGATTCGGGCTATGCAAGTTCAATGAATAACACACGAGGTATGGCATTCCATACAGATCTGCTAAATGCGTGGACTCCCGAGAATGTTAACAGCAATGTGCCTATTCTGATGGCTGACTATGATGACATGGCGCAGACTAGTGACCGTTTCCTTACAGATGCATCCTATCTCTGTCTGCAGAATGTCAATTTGGGTTACACACTTCCTAAGAGTGTCGTATCTAAATTGAGACTGACCAATCTGCGCGTGTATGTAAGCGGATCCAATCTGTGGTTGTGGTCAAAGCGTCAGGGACTTGATCCTCGTCAGAGTATCACAGGTTCAACAAGTAACTCGACATACTCGCCTATTCGTACAGTTTCGGCTGGTATTACTGTTTCTTTCTAAATTAAACATGTTAAAAATAAAAATTAAACATGAAGAAATTAAATAAATATAAGATTGGGATTATTTTCGCTGCAGCTTCAGTCATTTCGCTGTCAAGTTGTATAGATGAGACTTTTCCCACAGAGAATGCTACAACCGAACAGGTGGGAGAGTCTGAGTCGGCTGTCGAAGGACTGCTCAATGGTATACCGGCCACTCTGCAGAAGAATATTTTCTCCTCTCGTCGAGACTGGGATTATGGTTATGCATCTGTAATGCATATCCGTGATGTCATGACTCAGGATCTTGCAACGGCTGATCCTCAGGGTTATAATCAGTATAGCTATTGGGGAGAGAATCGTATGCAGGGTACGGGATATGTTTTTGCCCAATACCTTTGGACATTTCAGACAAAATGTATCAATACAACTAATAGTTTGATCAGAGCTATTGATCCGACTACAGCAAGCGATAAGCTGAAGGGTTATCTCGGAGTAGCTTATGCTTACCGAGCCATGTACTATCTTGATATGGCACGTGAGTATGAGTATCTTCCTACTGATGGAACAAGTGGGGTGAATAGCGATGGTAATAAGGTGGATAGCCTTACGGTACCTATTGTCGATGAGAACACGACCCAAGAACAGGCACGTAATAATCCTCGTGCAGACCGTAAGACAATGGCAAGTTTTATACTCGGAGATTTACAAAAGGCAGAGGAGTATATCCCCTATCTTACTCTGAGCAATAAGTCAATGCCTCATTTGGATTGCGTATATGGACTTTATGCCCGCCTGTATATGTGGATTGGTGATTACGCCAATGCTGAGAAGTATGCAAAACTTGCTATTGACAATTCGAGTACACAACCTATGACAGAAAGTGCAGCTCTTAGTGTGACCACGGGCTTTAACGATCTGAGTCAATGGATGTGGGGCATACAGATTACAAAAGAAACGATGATTAGTAACTTGCAGAACTGGATATCATTTGCCAGCTGTGAGACAACATGGGGCTATACGGGTCCTGGTGGCGGATGTAACATTATGCTTGACCGCAATATGTATGAACGCTTGAGCAATACTGACTGGCGTAAGCTGATGTGGAAAGCACCGGCAGGGTCAGCCTTGGATGGCAAGAATACTTATTGTGATGCATCGGTAGGTGCAGCGCTTGAGGATTATGCTTCGCTGAAGTTCCGGCCAGCAGGTGGTAATGTCAGTGACTTTAGTGTTGGTGGAGAGGCAGCATACCCACTAATGCGTGTTGAAGAAATGTACTTTATTCAGGCAGAGGCTGCAGCTCATCTGGATGAGGCACGAGGAAAAGAACTTCTTGAGAGCTTCATGAAGAATTATCGTGATCCTCAGTATAAATGTACAGCTTCGTCTAAAGATGCTTTAATAGAGGAGATCGCTTTCCAGAAACGTATTGAGTTGTGGGGAGAGGGTCAGGCATTTTTCGATATCAAACGACTTGATTTGCCCTGCACCCGTGGATATACAGGTACAAATCATCTGCCTACAGAGACATTTAATACTGAAGGACGTGCGGCATGGATGAACTGGGTAATAGAAGGTTATGAGGATACAGGAAATGCAGGAGTTTATTTGCATAATAATCCTGATCCTAGTGATTGCTATACACGTTGGTCAAGTGCCGGAGAATAAAGGTGAAATTATATAAATTAAGCAACAATGAACAAGATATTTCAATATTGCTCAGTGTTACTCTTCTCAGTACTGACCCTTGCCTTAGGGTCATGTACTGAAGAATATGAGTATTCTGCCGCAAAGGTTGAGGGCGAGCAGGTGTATTTCAGTAATGTGTTACCCACAGTACAGAATCTGAGCAGTGACAGCACGAGCTTCACAATTAGTCTGAACCGTGTGGTGACAGACGATGAGTTGGCGGTAAACCTTACGCTTACTGACAGTAGTAAGATCTATTCGATTCCTGCTTCCGTGACTTTTGCAGAAGGGGCATCGAAGGTAGATTTTAAAGTGAGTTATGATCCATCAAAGTTGGAGTATGAAAAATTCAATACTGTATCTATTGCAATAGCTGATGCCAACTATACAACTCCTTATGGAAATTCTACTTATACGTTCCAGGCAGGTATGCCTTCACCGTATGTATCACTCGGTATAGGAAAGTTTGAGGACAATAACCTTGTAAACGGTTATGCCGAGGTGGAGATCATGCAGAGCAAACTCAGACCTAATGAGTTCCGCATTATGCATCCGTATGATGAGATTGCGGAATTCATGGGTTCAGATGGAAGCTATACGACTTATCCTGATCAGTATCCTGAGTATTTGCAGGTATATGTGCTGAATGCCGGTGAAGAATATCCTTGTGGTACCGGAGCAACAGCAGCTGAGGACGGAATGGTGTATTTCGATGAGGCTTGTATCGGTTTGGATCTCTTTAAGTTGGGATATCCTACCTATATCTGGCATCCTGCATTACTGCAGGGTGGTGATGTGACACACAACCGTGTATTGGGCTGGCAGGCTGATGGTAAGCCCGGTCAGATTCAGTTAGCTCCTTACTATATCGTTCCGGAGACAATGCAGGGATCTTCCATGGCTAGTCAGGACGGTGGTATCGTGATCACTTTCCCAGGATATTCTCCTAAGGATTATTCTGTTGAGCTGACTTATCTCGGTGCGTTCTCCAGTGCTGATGGTGAAAGCTATGCTATGGGTAATGTAACGCTTGGTGCAGATATTGACGAGGCCAAGGTTGCTGTCGTTGAAGGTACTGATGCAGATGCTGCTGTTACGCAGGTGCTCAGCGGCCAGGTGGAGACAACTACTGTGACAGCTAGCGGTGAGGTTCGTATACCTTGCAGCTATAGCGGTGATTGCACCATGGTGGCACTGGGTTATGCTGATGGTGAGCTCCAGAACTATTCTGCAGCTTCGTTCACTTTCTCTTTGGAGCCGAGTGAGTGGAAGTCGTTGGGTACAGGACTTTATACTGATCATGTATTTTGCTTGAATCTGGAGGATCAGCAGGGTAATGTCGCTCCTCCTGTAACCTATCCGGTAGAAGTGCAGGAAAATACCAAGACTCCCGGTGTTTACCGTGTGATGACTCCGTATGCTCCCGATGTCTATGGCTATGAGGGTGACTTCGGTTATGATGACAGCAAGAAGTATAATATCACCATTGATGCTCACGATCCTGATCACGTGATGATTACAGGTCAGCCTCTCGGATTCTATGACGGTGATGATGCTCTTCTTATTGCAACAATCGGAGGACTCAACTATGACTACGCTCTTCCACAGTATGGTGATGAGACTTTCGACATGCTGAAGGATGCCGGTTATATTAATGGAACGCTTAAGAATGGTACTATTACTTTCCCGGCAGGAGAGTTGCTTTATTCTTGGACAAGCTATTATTCACAGGGTAAGGCTGGAGTTGTCAATGATAAAGAGGCTACCACGGTATTGGTATTGCCAGACGCTGTAAGTGCTCCGGCCAAGGCTAAGGCAATGAAGGCTAAGGCTGCTGCAAAGCGCAAGACGTATTCTGTGAAATACGGTAGTGTTCGTAAGGCCAAAGTGAAGAAAGTGAAGAAACCTGCGATCTTCTTATCGAAGGGCAGATTTTCTAAGAATATGATCAAGTTTTAAGTAAACGGATATTAATCAGAAAAGTAGGATGGGGTTACGGTCGCAGGAAGGCCGCGGCTTCATCCTATTTTACTATAAAAACCTATTTTTATGAAAAAAACATTTATAGTATCAGCGTTGTTCCTGTTGGCGACATCAGCCATGGCTGTTCCGGCAAAACGGGGACAGTGGAGAACTATCACATTGTCTGATGGCTCACAAGTCAGAGTCGAGCTTCGCGGTGATGAGTACATGAATTTCTGGCAGGCAGAAGACGGACGTCGCTTCGTGAAAAATGGTTCTTCGTCGCAGTTTGAGCTTGCGAATATGACGAAGTTGAAAGAGCGGGCCAAAATGTTGCGTCAGCCGAAGATGCCGGAAACTGCCGTGCAGAATGCACCGGCAGTCAATGGTGCCGCACGTGCGAATTCGGCTTACGAAGGTGATAAGAGGGGTCTGGTGATACTTATAGAATTCCCTAATAAGCAGTTCACCGCCGGAAATGTGGATTATTATAATCGGATTCTCAATGAGAAAAATTTCACCGACCCAGCAGGATTTGTCGGTTCTGTAAATGATTATTTTAATGATCAGAGTGAGGGCAAGTTCAATCTCACATTCGATGTGGCCGGTCCGGTAATGATGCCTGAGAATTATGAATATTATGGTGGTGATAGCCCCCGCCAGGATGCTAAGGCTGCAGAGATGTGGCGCTATGCGCTCAATGCTGTGGATCCGGATATAGATTTCAGCAAGTACGATTGGAATGGAGACGGACAGGTGGAGCAGGTATTCTTTATCTATGCCGGTCTAGGACAGGCTAATGGCGGTGACGAGAATACGATATGGCCACATAAGTCAGCAGTGGTTAACGCAATGGGAACCGATTATCTCTATTTTGATAATGTGCGTGTGTATAACTATGCGTGCAGCTGTGAGTTGCAGCCCGTTTCCGGACATTATGAAGGCAATAACTATGTTGTTACGGAAACCAAGATAGACGGTTTAGGAACTATCTGCCATGAGTTTTCTCACTGTCTGGGTCTTGCAGATCTCTATGATGTGGACTATTCCGGAGGTTATGGTATGAACGCCTGGGATCTGATGGATCAGGGAAGCTATAATGGCAATGGCTTCCGTCCCGCCTGCTATACCGGAGCCGAACGTATGTGGATAGGATGGAAACAACCGGTAGAATTGACCGAGCCGACAGATGTTAGTGCGATGAAGAGTATCGAGAATGGAGGCGAGTCGTATATCATTCGCAACGATGCAAATTCCGATGAGTATTATATTCTCGATAACCGTCAGCAGGATGGTCGTTGGGATGCCGGACTGCCCGGAAAGGGATTGCTCATTACGCACGTAGACTATAAGCAGTCTGCATGGGACAACAATGGTCCTAATACAGATCCGGACCATCAAAGATGTACACCGATACCAGCTGATAACAACTTCTATACTTCGACTACACGAATAGGCGGAGATGCTTATCCTTATAATGATAACAACAGCTTGACGAATACTACGGTACCGGCAGCCGAGGTGTATACGAAGAATGTCGATGGAAGTTATTTTATGAATAAACCGATCACTAACATCACCCAGAATGCAGACGGTACGATGAGTTTCAGCTTCTCTGTGCTTGATACGACACCGCTCTTCTATGAGTCATTTGACAATTGTGCTGGTCAGGGCGGTAATGATGGTAGTTTCATTTCGATGGGAACGAAGCCGTTGGGTAAGGGAGCTCTGAACACAGACAATACCGGATGGACCGGTGAGGGTGGCGGAGCCAGCAAGTGTGCCTTATTTGCTGGAGAAGCAACGACACCTGAGTTTACGATGAACGGAACGGGAACTCTCACTTTCAATGCCGCACCGCTCACAGGCTCAGTGAGCAATCCGACAATTACGATTTCTGCAAATGGCGACGCAACGCTGGGTGGAAATAAGGCCAATCTCTCACTTGGTAAGTTCGTGTCACTGACTACTGATATTACAGGTCATGGTCCAGTTAGTATTACATTCACCTCTGAGGGCTCATTCTTCCTCGATGAGGTGAAGGTGACAGGTGAGGTGTCTACCGGCATTAAGAATATGGTGACTTTTGAGAATAAGGCCACAGGTCTGTTTAGTAATCGCATCTATAGTATCGACGGACGCTATGTAGGTACTGATGCCTCTAAGCTGAGTAAGGGACTGTATATCTGCAACGGCAAGAAGTTTGTGAAAGAATAAACTTGGTCGTTATAATAAGACGACTTAGATAAAAGTTGTTTCAAAATAGAAAATTGAATCGTTCCCGAGTTTGGATCCAAACTCGGGAACGATTTTTCGTTTTATGTCAGGAATT
>ULVF01051686.1_pt1 | contig 18146 bp, 20 predicted proteins | sample 1959201 | NCBI WGS metagenome assembly ULVF01 (sample SAMEA4835779, study PRJEB28245) | human gut metagenome | biome: gut microbiome; material: fecal sample | place: Denmark | collected 2008 | reverse complement strand
AAATCCGCTTATGTGCGGATTTTTAAACCTTTGTATAAGAAGAATAAGATCTTAAAGTCTCTCCCTTTATTACATGTTTATTATAAGCTTTCAATTTGTATCCAATACTCGGCATTGAGGCTACTTCTTTTTGGAAATTTCTATAAAGCTCTTTTTCACGTTCTTTAATTATTTCGTTAATATCTTTCTTAGGAGGTTCTGTACAAATATTTTTAGCAGAACGCATTACAAGTAATAAAATTGCAATTGATATAACACTCCACACAACTCTTTCTTCTCCTGTAGAATCACTAACTGTGATTGGTGCAGAATTTGGTGTGTCAAATATAATATCTGCTTTTGCAATATTTGGAGCTTCAATATATATTTTTAAATCATTATTTCCATCATTTTGAATAACCAAACCATCAACATCTTTTGCATTTTTATATAAAGTGTTAATATTTGGAGACTGTGAAATTCCTTTCAATGTAAGAATAATTTTATCAGAAGATTCAACTTCTTTTTTTACTTTAGTTATTTCATCTGATCTTAATATAACAGATGTGTCTCCTTCATTATTGTCGATTACTACAGAATTTAAAAAATTATCTGCAGCAAAAGCTGAAAGTCCGGTAAATATCATTATAGTAAGTAAAATCTTTTTTAACATATCCTTATAATCCTCTACATATACACAATACTAAATATTTTCAAAAGTATCATCAATCAGTGGTCTTAAAACGATAAATCTATAGATTGATATCTTATATTAAGTATTGTAACGAAATAAGAGCATGTCGAAATTCTCTAAAATTTAATTTGTTTATATAAATGTAAGACACGAGATATTAATAGGAGTAGATAATGAACAACATTGCAGCAAAATCATCTGAAGCAAGAACTAATAATATCAGAAGCAGCAAACCTGCAGAATCAATAGAAACAGCAGGATCATTAGCTATGTATCAACAACATAGTTTATTTGAAACAAGGGTATACGATGTATTTTCAACAAGTAATCCTTTTGCAGTTGATTATACACAATATTCAGACTCAGGTGAAACTGTTGCATACACAGGCGGTTTTTTAAGCAGTTTTTCTAACGCAGTATCAACACTAACATCAAGCGGTAGTTTTTCTGATTGTTCTTCATCAACATCTACTGCTAGTTGTGGCGCTGGATTTTCAGGAGCTTCTTGTGGAGCATCTTCAGGTGGTTTTACATCAGTTTGCTAATATAAAATTTTGAAAATAAAGAAAAAGAAGAAATACATTAAAAGACGGTTATAAAAATCGTCTTTTTTATTTATATATTATTTATGGATAAAAAATATTACACATACATTCTTTTAACAGACAAAAATACATTATATTGTGGCTACACAGATAATGTAGAAAAACGTTTTTTAGCACATTTAGAAGGTAAAGGTGCTAAATACACAAGAGCAAACAAACCTGTAAAAATAGTATATCAAAAAGAATTTAATACAAAATCAGATGCTATGAAAGAAGAAGCAAGAATTAAAAAATTGACACATCAAGAAAAGTTAAAACTTATTGATTTTTAGATTTTTGTAATTCTTTTTGACGCTCTTTTTCTTCTTTTTGCTTTTGTTTTTCCAATGCTTTTAATTCTTTTTCTTTTTGCTTTTCTAATTGCTGCTGCTTTTTAGCCTCTTGCTCAGCCTTTATTTCACTATATTTAATTAATATATCATCTCCTGAAGTAGAGCCTTGTATTTTTTTTCTTAAGTTATAATCCTTTTCAGACTTTTTAAATTCTGCATCCATCTCTTTAATTTTAGCTTTATATGATTTTTCCAGAGCTTTTACTTCAGCTTTATCATCTTTTTTCTTTTGTTTTTTCTTAGCTTTTTCTATTTTTTCAAGTTGTTTCTGCTCATTTTCAGTAATTGCTGATGGCACAATGCCATCTTTTACAAGCTTATATCCATTCATGCTCACTTGAACTTCTGAATTTGTAAAAGTTATTAATCTAGACTGTTCGCCCTTTGAAGACACTTTCCAAGTTCCTAAATTTACAGGGGTATTACCTGTATATGCGACAGCATTGACAATTACCCAATCAGGTTCATCTGCAGCAAAACCTAATGGGTATACATCCCATCTTTTATCATCCAGATTTAAATCTTTATACTCTTTCCAATAATATATTATAGCATCTCTGACCTCAATTAAATCATAAGAAACCCCAGTAGAAAAATCATACACAATCGGAGTTGTCTTCCAAATTCCATCTCTTGTATTTCCAATTTTTTCTTTTACAAGTAATTTCGAGCCATCTGCAGAAAAATCAATAGGTGTAAGAGTCCTAAAAGTATAATAATTATCATTGGTCTTATCAGTTGATAAAATAGGATCAGAAAGTCTATGAATAGTATTAGCAGTTAAAATCTTATCCATATTTGACTTAGCTTCTTCAAGATTTATAACAAATAAATCACAAGCTGTAGAACCACTGTTTGGATAATAATAGACAGCCGGATACACTAACTTTGTAAAATCAGGTGATACAATACCTTGAGCGTTTTGCTGACGTTTTTGATAAAAAGTCTTTGATAGCTCGATTTCTGGACTTCCTGGCGGATTATTATACCTTACAATTTTATAAGCAGGTTGAGGTACATATACCATATCAGCAGGAATAGGAGTTTTAGGAATATCAACTTCAACAGTCATTCTATCTTTTGGTGTTGATAGCAACTCATATTCTTCAACAGTCATATATCCGCTTGGATTTCTGTTAAGTTTTGCTTTCTCAAATTTTTCTTTTTCAGCCCTTTTATTCACATTATGAAGATATTTAGCTTCTTTTTGATTATTATCATTATGAATGTATGGAACAGGTATTTCATCGCCCCATTGAATATATGCACAAAAAGCTGCAGCAATCCCTAACAGAGCATAAATCATACTATACTAAACCCTCTTTCATAGCCATTGATATAGCTTTTGATCGAGTATTTACATATAATTTTTGTAAAATACTGTGAACATGAGTTTTTGTAGTTGAAATTGTAATAACAAGCTTTTCCGCAATTTGCGGATTTGTCAGCCCATCGACAATTAAAGCCAAGACTTCCATTTCTCGTTCTGTCAATCCGTATAAATTTTTTCCCAATTTATAATTAATTTCACCTTTGCGTTCTGTATTGGAACTTGTACGTCTAATATTTGTAAGTACAACTTTTGCAATAGCAGGATCCAGCCAGCCTGCGCCTTCTGAAACAGCTAGGACTGCAGATACAGTCTGCTCAGAGGTTGCACCTTTTGTAATATACCCGTCAGCACCAGCTTGAAATGAATCAAAGATATCATCTTCATCCTCTCTTGAAGTGTACATTAAAACTTTTATTTTATTATTCGAAGCTTTAATTCTCTTAGTTGCTTCAATCCCATCAATAGTAGGTAAGCCTATATCCATAATCACAACATCAGGAATCAATTCCAGCGCTTTATCAACACCATCTTGACCGTCTGCACACATTGCTGCAACTTCAATATTAGGGTGATTGCCTAGCACTACTGATAGCCCCATACGAGCCATATCATGGTCTTCGACAATTACTACTCTGATATTTTTAGCCATTTGAAACCTGTCTTTCTTTGATTGTTGGATCTTTTACTACATCTGTTAATAAGAATGAAAATTCACTGCCTTTATCAACTTTGCTATCTACCCATATTTTACCGCTATGAGCCTCTATAATTTGTCTTGAAAGATAAAGCCCTAGTCCAGTGCCAGTAGATCTTTTCCTTGTTGTGCCTTGAGAAAATCTCTTAAATAAATTCGGAATATCAGCTTGAGGAATACCATTTCCATTATCTGTAACAGAAAAAATAAAATCACCGCTTTGAGCCTTTGCCAGAACCCTTATTTCTCCGCCTTTATTTGTATAATTTAGAGCATTACCGCATAAATTTGTAATAACTCTTTTTATTTCTGCTCTATCTGCTAAAATATGCAAATTATCTGGCATGTCAAAAGTTACTTCAAATTTCAAATTTTTCTTTATAGCAAGCGGTTTTAGTTCTGTATAACATTGTTCTACTAAATCTTTTACAGGGAATACTGTCTTACACAGAGTTAATTTGCCGCTTTCAAAACGATAGACCTCTAGAAGAGCATTAACTAGTCCTAACAAATCTTCATTGCTTTGGAGCATAGTAGATAATAATACTTTTTGCTTTTCATCAAGTTCTCCAATTGCACCTTCCAAGAAAAATTTTAGAGTTTGAATCGCTGCTAATAGAGGAGTTCTCATATCATGAGTAAGAGTTGCAATAAAATCATCTCTTAATCTTTCTGTTTCTTTTTGAACACTCACATCTCTTATAACACCTACAAACTTATCAAAATTATTATTTTCACCTGAAATTGCAGCAAAACTTATTTCTACAGGAATATGTATACCGCTCAATTCATTTACAATAAAATAGTCACGCAATAAAATCTCTGAATTTTCCTCACTTAAGCCAAAAATTTCACCGGATTTATTATTTTTTGCTGAATTAAATTCTTTTACATTAGAATATGCAATTTCCTGGAATTTCTTTTTACAAAGAGATTTTTCAGATAATCCGACCATATTTTCGCAAGCAGGGTTAACTTGTTCAATATTACCTTTTCCGTCAACAATAATAATTCCGTCTGCACAGTAATTAATAATTCCTGACAGTTTTTTATTTGCTTCGGATAAGTCTGCAGTACGCTCTGCGACAATTTTTTCTAAATTAGTTGAATAATCCTGCAATTTTTTCTTTGCATCTTCTAATTCACTAATTTTATTTCTCAAATTTTCTAACAAATGACTTCTTTCAATACCATTTTTAATGTTCATAAGTAAGTCATCATTATCCCAAGGTTTTTCTATATATTTATACAACCCAATTTCATTTATAGCTTTTATTGCATTTTCCTTATCAGCATACCCGGTTAAAAGTATCATACTTACTTCAGGATAAAGCTTTTTAGCCTCTGTTAAAAATTCTAACCCATTCATCTCAGGCATTATAAAATCAGAAATAATCAAGTCTGGGGTATTTTCTTTTAAGAAGCAAACTGCTTCTTTGGGGCTGTTAAATAAATGTACGTCAGAATATCCCTCAACTTTAAACAAAGTTTTGAATGCTGAGGTAACCATTTTTTCATCATCAACTACTACAATTTTTCCATTATTCATACTTATCATAATAATATATTTTTTTATTCTGGACAAATTAGTTACAAATTTGCAATATAAATAAAAAAGAGGAATTAAAGAATTCCTCTTTTAAGAAATAAGATAGAATAATTTATATTTTATATGAATGAGCTTTATATTCTCGCTTACCCAAATCTTGATCTAAATGATATAATGAAGCTTTATCACCACCAAACATTTTTAACTTAGTAATAACATCGCGAGCATTAGCTTCTTCTTCTACTTGCTCTGAGATGTACCAATTTATAAAATGTCGTGTTGCCAAGTCACATTCATCTTCACTCAAAGATGCAACACAATTTACGCTTTCTGTAACATAAATTTCGTGTTCTAAAATTTTTTCAAATACCTGCAAAGGATTTTCAAAATTTCTTTCTGGTGAATTTATCTGTTCCAGTTTTACTTTGCCATCACGTTCAATTATGTAATCAAAAATAATCATACCATGATCAACTTCTTCTCTTGCTTGGATTTTTGTCCAATTAGAAAAACCATATAGACCGATTTCATCAAAGTATGCAGACATAGCAAGATAAAGGTAAGCAGAATAAAACTCTTTATTAATCTGTGAATTTAGTATATTTTCGACTTTTTCGCTAATCACTTTCGCCCTCCCATAGACCATGTAAGTTACAAAATTCTCTTGCTAAAGTTTTTCCTAATTTATGTTCCAATAACATCTTAGGTTCTTCTCCTGGTGATAAATATTGCAATTGAGCATGTTTTTTATCTTCAGAAATAGTTTCTATAAACATAATGTAATGATCATCTGTCATAGGATGCAAGACTTCTCCCACTCGGACTTCATCTGAACCGTTTTCTTGTTTTACAAATACAGGAATATGTTTTTCAAAAACGGCTTCTTCTTTATTTTTCCCGTCAATTTTCTGCATTGGCTGACCGCAACAAACAAGTTCTCCGCCACCTGCTAAAATGACTTCAACGAGATTTCCACAGATTTCACATCTATATAAATCTAAACGTTCCATTATTTCTCCTTTCAAACTATTATTATCCTTTTTTAGATAATTTTTGCATTAGTAGAATGGCTATAAAATTAATAAAAAAAACGTAGACTAATTAATAATTTTATGCTAATATCAAATCAGCCGTGCTCCACGGGGAATTGCGATCTCTTGACCCGAAGCTAATGCGGGGTGCAGAGCCTGTTGTGAGGGTTCGGTAAATAACTTTGATAAATATATTATTGTTGACGTTTAAGTGCATGATGGCGTAAGCTATCGAACCGTGTCAGGATGGAAACATAGCAGCACTAAGATAATACTTGCGGGTGTTATGTAATTAAAAAGAGATAATATATTTAAAGATTTTATTTATCTGATTCGATAGACAGTGGCACGGCAAAATAAAAAAGTGGGTTAAGCCCCACTTTTTTATTTTTATTATTTTAATTAATACAAACTCGCCCAATATCCTTTAGAATTATCGTCAGGATTTATATCTTTTAGTGCATAATCATAACATCCTCGACCATTATACACACCTCCATCTTGGTTTTTAGAACACTGTTTATTCCAACTACCAGTATTATATAAAAAAATGTCATAACCGTATCTATTAGGACCTCTTAGAGGACCATTAGTATCAAAAGTTATAGATATCCCATCTGCAGGATTGTGATAAAAAAATACAAGTTTTGTAACGCAAGCACCATCAGCTAAACAAAATATATCACCAGCACCATAAATATTAATATAGCTTGTTTTATTTTTATTAGAATAATTACTGAATGAATAATTTCTTACATCTTCATTTTGCAATGTATGTACAACTCGAAACCTTGAAGCATAAAAATCATTTATACTCTCAAACAGCTCACTATATTTCGATTTACAAGCACCATTTTCCTCATTTGGCAATCCTGAACATAAAGAATTTATATCCTGAAAACTTGTATAACCAAATTCAACAGCTGTTTCATTTAATACGTTTTGAAGAATACTACTTGTACGAGTAAAAGCTGTATGTAACTGTTTTATTTTATATTTATTAATTAAACTCGGGAGTGTTAATGCTGCAACTACACCGATTATTCCTAAAGTTATTAAAACTTCTGCTAATGTAAATGCTTTTTTACTTCCATAGTGATGATACATATCACTAATATAACATTTTTTATTTACTTTTTCAACCCCTTGAAAGCCTTGTCCTGCAAGCTTTAAATTGCCCCCCCCCCGAGCACTACGTGCGTAGGTAATCCAACACAATTATCGTATAATTTGCAAGATTTTTGTGTATGTTCTACCTGAAATCTTTTCATATACAGCTCCTTTCATAATATTTACTTTAACTCAATATCTTTTACATAGCGTGGTCTTGCTTTTACTTCTCTAAAGACTTGCCCGACATATTCGCCAATTAACCCTAAACAAAACAGTTGAATACCGCCAAATACACACAACAAAATAATTGTTGTAGCCCAACCATTAGGAGAATTATGCCAAAATATCTTTTCTATAACAGTTTCAACACCCACTAAAAAACCAAATAACGCCATAAAAAAGCCTAATACAGCAACAAACCTTAAAGGCACAACGCTATATGATGTTATTCCGTTTAATGCTAATACCATTAATGACATAAAATTATATTTTGATTCTCCTGCCATTCTTGGTTTGACATTAAAATGGACATAAGAAGTTTTTAGACCTAATTCGTTAAAAAATCCCCTCAAGAATAAATATTTTTCCGGATACAATTCCATTACATCTAAAGTTCTTTTGCTTACTAACCTATAATCCGAATGATTAGGAGGTATGTGAGCGCCTAGTATATTCATTGTTTTATAAAACATCAAAGCTGTAATCTTTTTAAAAAATGAATCTGTTTTTCTGTCATTTCTTATACCTGATACTATATCAGCTCCATTCATATATTCATTAATAAAAAGTTCAATAGCATTTTCATCTTGCTGCAAATCCGCATCAATTGATACAGCGCAATCACAACCGAGATTTCTTACTCCTTCTAATCCCGCAATGAGAGCCTTTTGGTTGCCAAAATTTCTTATAAATTTCAATGCTTTAACGCGATTATCTTTTTCGTGTTCTTCCTCTATAATTTTCCATGTATTATCGACAGAGCCATCATCTACTAGATATAAGTAACTGTCTTTTTTTATTTTATCTTTATCAACAAGTGAATTTAACAAAATCAATAATTTTTCTATAGTTGATTTTACGCATAGTTCTTCATTAAAACAAGGAACAATAATAGCTAATGTCGGTTTATCCATAAAATTTTCTCTCTCATTTGCCAAAATAGACAACTTTATACTATAATATACATATTATTAAAGCAAGGATTTTTTTAAAAGTATGGTAGAAAAAAAATTTATTTTAAATGCAGATGATTTTGGAATGTCAAAAGCATTCAACAGAGCAGTCCTCGATGGTTATCACAACGGTTTTTTAACAAGTGCAAGTCTTTGTGCTAACGGGAAAGCTTTTAATGCAGCCGTAAATGAAATTATCCCTGAATGTCCTAATTTAGGACTAGGGGTTCATTTAAATATTATTGAAGGCCGTTCCTTAACAAAAGCGCCACTTTTAACAAATAAAAAAGGGAAATTTAATAACGGATTTTTAAGTATCCTTTTAAAATCACATGATGAAAGTTTTTTAAATCAGGTAGAATTTGAATTCAGAACTCAAATTGAAACTGTTATGAATTATGCAAAAGTTGATCATATTGATTCTCATGTACATACGCATTCAATACCTAACTTATTCAAAATAACTGCAAAACTTGCTAAAGAATACAATATTCCATATATCAGAACTCAATATGAAGAAATGTATTTTGTACCGAGCATAAGAAAACATCTTAACTTGAAATATCCGCCTAATATCTTAAAAATCTTATTATTAAATTACTTCACCTCGATCAACAAAAAAGTTGTTGAGGAGTATGACCTTAAAACTAATGATAATTTGATAGGTGTTGGGTACACGGGGCTAATGGATGATATGACAATAGAATATGGACTTAGAGCAATTGAAGATTCTCATATTACAGAAGCATTGATACATCCTTGTCACTATGCGACATCAAATAAAAATCAACATTATACGGAATTTTTAATAACTCAAAACAAAGCCTTGAAAGATAAAATTGCAAGACTTGGATTTGAAATAACAAATTATAAAAAAGAATATGCAAACAAATAAAATATTTGCAATCTTATCTATTATTTTAATATTCATTATTTTTTCTATTTTTGATATTTTTCAAAAATCAGATAAAGTTGTGCTGAAAATTTTCACCCCAACAAAAATTGGGATTGACTTAAATAGTAATAAAATTCTTGAAGATGATGAAGTAATATGTATTCCAAATACTGAAACTTTTACATCTAATCTAGCAGAATTAGATGACAATTTATACAAAAAAATTGGAATTTCTAAAACTGATGCGATAAAACTTGGCTATATTACTGACAATTTTGCTGAAAATGCATTATTAGAGAAAAATGTAAAATTAAAATTCTCAGGAGTACAAAATCAAAACTGTAAATTAGCAGATATTACAGTCGATAATATTTCTTACAAAAGACAATTATTAATTTCTGGCTTAGGCTTCCAAAATGGCAATATAACTTACCTGAACAACTATAAAAAGCAGTTAGACAAAGCAAAAAAACTCAAACTTGTAATTCTTAATCATAAAAGCAATAAATATCACACACTTGATTGCAAATATGGACTTATAGCAAGTGATGCTATAGTAATTGAAGAAAAACAACTTCCAAAAGAATCTCTGCCTTGCAAATTTTGCCATGTAACAAAAACAAAAAACATAAAAAAAATTATACCTCAATATCCACTAATGATTTCAAATGGCAGCATAAAATTCTTTCTGACAGATTCAACAACAAAACTTAAACCGGATAATAAATGTTCAACACTTGCCTGCAAAGAAATCGTAAATCAAATAAAAAACTCTAAATCATCAATTGATATTGCATTATACGGCTGGAGCAATACTCCAGAAATCCTTAATGCACTAATTAACGCAAAATCAAGAGGAGTAAAAATTAGACTAGTCTATGATACAAGCAAAGGGAATTATTACCCTGACATAAATTCAATAATTAATTTAGCTGACGAAAAATCTACTGATACCCCTAAAATAATCATGCACAATAAATTTATTATCTTTGATAATTCAAGAATTATTACAGGGTCTATGAACTTTGCAAACACAGGACTGTCAGGTTTTAACTCTGATTGTTTAATTCTAATTAATTCAGCACAGTTAGCTCAAATATACGAACAAGAATTTACACAAATGCTCTCAGGGAAATTCCACAACGAAAAAGAAAAAATCCCAACAGAAACAATTAACCTAAAAGATACAAAAATTCTGCCCTTATTTTCACCACAAGATAAAATTATCTCTAAAAATATTATTCCACTAATTAACAAAGCCGAAAAATATATTTACATACCAACATTTGTGCTAACTCATGAAGAATTAAAAAATTCACTGATTAACGCCAGAAAAAGAGGAGTCAATATAAAAATAATCCACGATGCAACAAATTATAAAGCATCTAATATAAAAACACTTAGAGAGAATGGGATTTTAGTTAAAGTCGAAAATTATGCAGGAAAAGTCCATTCAAAAACTATGATAATAGATGACAAGTATTTAATAATCGGATCAATGAATTTTTCTAAAAACGGTGAAAACAAAAATGACGAAAATGTATTGATAATAGAAAATAAAATACTTGCAAAATATTATAGAGGCTTTTTTGAATACTTATGGCAAAAAATTCCGAATAGATACTTACAACAAGGCATAAGAGCAGAAGGGAAATATTCAATAGGCTCTTGTTCAGATGGGATTGATAACAATTTTGACGGAAAAATTGATAAAGATGATATTGGATGTAAATAATTACCAAGGATAATCTTTTTCAATTTTCCAACCATCAACTTGAATTAATCTTGCACAAGCATGACGTGTAGATTTATTCCCACTTGTAGGATTTTTACATTCATTTAACAACTGAGATCTTGTTTTTTGACTTTGTGCACTCGTTGATGGTATAAATTGTCCATTAACAAGCGAAAATAAAAAAGTATGTCTTCCATCATAACTTTCAAGAGAACAGTATTTATATTCTACACAATAAAAAAAGTGCATAACATCATTCGAAGCTACATAAGCAACAAAACCAGAGCCATCATTAAACTTTGAGTCAAAATATGAATCTGCATTAGAAATATTATTAATTGAACTTTGATTTATATATTTTCCTATTGAAGAATTAAACCAATTTTTTGATTGATTACCATTCCTTACAATATCATCATCAAACAAAAAATCTGGAGGAGTAATAGATTCTTCATTTTGCCAACGAATTACAGCTTGACTCATAATTGTATAAAATTTTTCAAGTCTTACTGCTGTTACCTTTTTTTGATAATTATTGATTAATACAGGCATTGTCATAGCTGCAACAACTCCTATAATTCCAAGTGTTATTAATACCTCAGCTAAAGTAAAAGCCCTTCTCATATATATCCCCTATATTACTAATTAGTCATACCTTATTAATATTATAACATACTATTAAAAATATGCAACGGAAGCGATTAAAAAATATAAATAAAGAAAAAAAAGATATATTACTTAATACTATTGGCGAAATTATTCATGAAAAAAGAGAAAAAATAGGCAAAGGGATTTTGTTACATTCTTATGAATACGATTTATCAAGCAGCTCTCTCTCCTTAATAGAAAAAGGACAAAGAGATCCACAAATTACTACCCTTTGGAAAATAGTTAATTCACTTGATATGGATTTTTTAGATTTCATTGAATTATTAATCCAAAAACTTCCAAAAGATTTTAAGATGACTGACGATTAACAATCTATAGGAATTGCAACTAAACGTTTATAAAATTGGCTTTCAAGGTAGCTATCAGGCATTCTTTCCCAATATCGATAAATCGTTAATCCATTATTTTCTAATTTTTCAACTAATTTATCTGCATCTTCTTCACTTTTTGCTAAATATGGATAGCAAAACGGTACATCTTCAGCATTCATATCAAAATTTAAACAATTTGTATCATTATATATTTTTTCCAAATTTTGAAAACCAAATTTTCTTTTTGCTTTTTCAAAATCTAAATCCAAAGCTTTAAATAATTTATAAGTTGTTTCAGACATAAATTTCATATCAAGATTGTCTATTCTTCTTTCATTTTTGCATATTTCATCATAATTTAAAGCTTTTGGAACATATGTATATTCATCTTTATCAATATCAAAAGAAACTTTTTCATTGATGTTCAATAAAGCTCCATCTCTAATATACGGGAAAAACTTCCTCAAAGAATTAAAAGATGCAATACCCATTTGTTTTGAATAAAAAGAATGTGCATTATCAACTATTAAATTAGGATAAATTTTAGCTAAATTTTCAACTATTTTTGAACAAACGCCAAAATAATTAGGATAGAGAATATAAGCATTTTTAGGGAAAGTACAAACTGGAGAAAAATCTAAATTAATATGGTAAAAATTAATCCTACACCCTTCTGCAAAAGCAATATGACGCAGACAGGAACACAAATAATAAGGAATATAAATTTCGCTAATTCCAAACGTTTTTATTATGTATCTAAAGCAATTCCTTGCTGAATTCAAATATACAACTTCCATATGTAAATTATATTACATAAATTGTCTAATTAAATAATTTAAGGATTTTCAATAATCTTCGCCTCGACTTTTTTATAAGAATTAACACTGTTATTTAAACTATTTGCAAGTTGAGCTGCAGTTTTAGCATTATAAAATTTACCGCTTGTCACCAGTGATGTGCATTCCAATTGATCTAAATCATCTTCATCATCAATATTAAATGCAATAACGTCAATAGTCACATCTTTCCTTACTTTTATTAACTCTAAGACGTAAGAACATGGGCTTTCATCACAATTTTCTCCGCCATCAGTCAATAAAATTATATGTTTTTTACCTGAAAAGCCTAAAAAGTCATTTTTTACTGCTTGTTTTAAAGAATAAGTGATAGGAGTCATTCCTCTCGGTTTAATATCAAGTAAGGAATTTCTAATATTTATCCCATTTGCAACAGAAATCGGAGACACAAGCGAAGATGCCCTGCAAGCCTCAAAAGGTGTAAGCCCCATTCTATGCCCATAAACTCTTAATCCGACTGATATATTAGGGTTCAAATTCGGCAAAATAGATTTCATAGTATCTACCATCAAATCAACTTTTCTTTTCCCTTCTAAATACTCAGACATACTATTTGAATAATCTAAAATGAATAATATTCTCTCATTTTCCTCAGAATTTTCCATTACATAGTCATCTGGGGCGTATACTCCGTAATTTGAAGCAAATACAGGAATCGTTAAAGTTAGTATTAAAAATATAATTAAAATTTTATTCATAACAAATATATAATTAACTCATGAATAATCATATTTCCCTTTACAACAGAACATATAAAGTTGACGATTATTTTTTGTTGCAATATTATAAAAGTAATCAGAAAATGGCGGAGAAGTTATGAATAGCACTGAAATTATCAAACTAGCTGAAAAAGCAATTAAAAATGAATTTGAAAGAATTGAAGATATAAGAGATTTTAACCAAGAAAAAGTTTTAAATGCTTTTATTGAGAATAAAGTAGCACCGGAACATTTTTACACAGTATCAGGATACGGGCATGATGATTTAGGTAGAGAAGTATTAGATAAAGTTTTTGCAGATGTATTCAAAACTGAAAAAGCTCTTGTAAGAATTCATTTTGCATCAGGGACACATACTCTAGCCTGCTGCCTTTTTGGGAACTTAAAATACGGTGACAAATTAATTTCAGTTGCAGGCACCCCATATGACACAATGCAAGAAGTAATCGGAACTGCCGGAGATGATTTTACAAAAGAAGATTCACTTATTGGAAATGGTGTTTTATATGATGAAGTTCCTTTAAAAAACGGTACAGATATTGATTTCGAAAAACTTGATGAAATGATAGATGATACAGTAAAAATGGTATTAATACAAAGATCAAAAGGCTATTCAACAAGAAAATCATTATCCATTGAAACAATAGGCAAAATCTGCGAAATCGTAAAAAAGAATAATCCAAATTGTATCTGCTTTGTAGATAACTGCTATGGAGAATTTGTAGACACAAAAGAACCACTTGAAGTAGGTGCTGATTTAATCGCTGGCTCATTAATAAAAAATCCTGGCGGTGGACTTGTAGAAGCAGGTGGTTACATCGCAGGTAAAGCAAAATATGTAGACAAATGTGCTAATAGACTAACAGCCCCCGGTATAGGTTCAGAAGGTGGTGCAATGTTTAATCAGCACAGATTAATTTTCCAAGGTTTATTTATGGCTCCATCAGTTGTATGTGACGCCGTAAAAGGGGCAATTCTGGCTGCTAAAATATTTGACGAAATAGGATATGATTCAAGTCCTAAATACAATGAAAAACGAACAGATATTATTCAAAACATAACATTTGGCTCACCTGAGCCACTTGAACATTTTTGTCGAACAATCCAGTCATTATCACCAGTAAATGGCTATGTAACTCCGATTCCTGAATATATTCCTGGATATGAAGATCAAGTTATTATGGCAGGTGGCACATTTATTGAAGGTTCGACAATCGAATTATCAGCAGATGGTCCAATGCGACCACCATATGTTGCATATATGCAAGGTGGTTTAAATTATGCTCATGTAAAAATAGCATTAAGAAAAATATTAGATAAAGTTACAAGTTTATAATATACCTTCCATCATTTGATTTAAAACAACTTTTGCTGCACGAATTGAAACCGCAAAAGATGTCCCATCAAGATCTTTTATTAATTTAAACTTATCAGTTTTACAAGGAATATCAATATCTCCTGTACCAGTAAACATAAAGCCTTCAGGGAATTGTATTATTGGAAATTCACCTTTTTCATAATGCTGTGTAAAATAAGAATTTCGAGAGCCTGAAAAATCTGAGATTTTCTTTTTATCACTCAAACTCCCGACACCTTCAACACGATTTAATGCCAGATATTTATTATAAGCATTTTTCCCATCATTTCCTGAAGCCATAAAGATTCGAATATGAGAAGGAATATCTCCGAGTTTTCTTTCATCACTACAAAGTAAACTCTCAAGCTCATTTGACAACTCTTTTGGATTAACTTTTGAGCTTTTATGAAATATTCTATTATATAATTTTTGACATATAGACAATTTATTAACGGCAACATCTGCTGAAAAAGCACAAGAAATAGCCGAAACAGAATCATCAATTAAATTTAATAAATTTTTACCAATATCAAATTTTTCTTTCCATAAACAAACTTTAATATCTGCAAATGGATTAAATCGTTTTGCAAAAATAGAGGTCAAATCTGAATGTGTTAAATTATTGATATTTTCAAATTTCTTATCATTTTCCAATTCAAATATAATAATTTTTTTCTTTTTGATTTCGGCATTCTTAAGAAATTTGCCTGTACTGTCTAGTATCCTGATACTTTGTATACCATTGACAGGCTCTCCATTCTTTAATAAAAAATATGCCTTATTATCCTTTGGATTTACCCATCTTACACGAGCAAAACTTGCTTCTGAACTATTGTCTTTTAGCCTCAAAAAATCTTTAGGCTCTGCATTTTTGAAAGATTTATCATAAAACACTCTAATATCATTAAGTGCAATTTTATTCATACTTCTTGCTTCTTTCATCTCCTGAGAAGAAAACCTTGGTAGATCAAAGAATTTAGAACTATTTTTATATGACAATCTAGGATTAATCCCATGAATACATTGACATTTTGTCTGAACAGACATTTTTCCTATTGAATTATAAAAAGTATTTAAAATCATATTTTCTAAAATTAATTTTATTAGTATAAAGATAATAATAATAGAAAATTGATAAAATGTTAAGAATCATTAAGAGTAAAATAGCTACTAATAACTAATTCTTAAGGATTAGTAAAAAAAAATTAGTAAAATAGAGTTGAATGCAAAATTTTTGTGTTATGCTGTTGTGGTACCCCGAAATTTGGGTGAAATAGTTTACATAGTATAAGAAGAGGAAGGTTAATATGTCATTACCAAATGTAGCATATTTCTCAATGGAAATCGCATTAGATCAATCTTTAAAAATCTATTCAGGCGGTTTAGGATTTTTAGCTGGTTCACATATGCTATCAGCAGGATACTTGCAAATGCCTATGGTAGGTGTAACTATGTTATGGTCATACGGATACTATGATCAAAGAATTGCACAAGATGGTCAAGTAGAAGTAGCTTATATCAGAAAATATTATGATTTTCTAAAAGATACAAACGCTACAACAGAAGTTGATATTTTTGGAGAAAAAGTAAAAGTAAAAGCTTATTTAGTTGAACCTGAATTATTTGGAGCTTGCCCTGTATATCTTCTAACTACAGATATCGAAGGTAACAGCGATTGGGCAAAAAGCATTTCACATAAATTATATGATGGAAATGAAAAAATAAGAATTGCACAAGAAACAGTCCTAGGTGTAGCAGGTGTAAGAATTCTTCAACAAATCGGTTATAAATTTGATGTTGTACATATGAACGAAGGTCACGCACTTCCTGCAGCATTTGAATTATTAAGACAATATAACGGAAATCTTGAAGAAGTTAAAAAGAAAACTGTATTTACTACACACACACCAGTAGCAGCAGGTAATGAAGTTCACTGGGTTGATACACTTATGGAAGGTGGCTTCTTCGCAGGATGCTCTAGAGAAAAAGCTGTTGAATTAGGTGGAGAAAACTTCTCATTAACAGTTGCAGCATTGAGAATGTCAAGAATTGCAAACGCAGTATCTCAATTACACGGATTAGTTGCTAACAAAATGTGGGAATGGGTTGACGGCAGATGCCCAATCAGAGCTATTACAAATGCTGTAAATTTACATTATTGGCAAGATGAAAGAATTAAAAAAGCTGATACTCCTGAAAAATTATTAGCTGTTAAACGTCAAATGAAAGAAGAATTGTTTGAATATGTTGCAAACGTTGCAGGAAAAAGATTTGATCCTGATGTATTAACAATCACTTGGGCTAGAAGATTTGCTGATTACAAACGTGCTTGGTTAATACTAATGGACAAAGACAGAATTACAAAACTTCTTGATGAAAATAAAATTCAAATTATCTTTGCAGGTAAATTCCACCCGGATGACGTTATGGGTAAAGAAATGTTTAACAAACTTCTTAACCGTTCACACAGCATGAAAAATGTTGTAGTATTACCTGGTTATGAATTAGAATTATCAGGAAAACTAAAACGTGGTTCAGATATTTGGTTAAATACACCTCTAAGACCATTCGAAGCATCTGGAACTTCAGGTATGTCTGCTAATGCTAACGGTGCATTACACTTATCAACATATGATGGATGGACTGTAGAAGGTACATTTGATGGTATTAACGGTTACACTATAGAATACCCTGAATTAGACGATGAAATGCCTTGGGAAGAACGTCATTGGAAAGATCATGAATGCATGATGAACAAAATCGAAAATGAAATTATTCCAACATACTATGAAAATAAAGCTGAATGGGCACGTCTAATGCAACAAGCTATAAGAACATCTGAAGCTTACTTTAATTCAGATAGAATGGTTGTAGAATATTATAACAGATTATACAAACCAATTGCACACAATGACTCAAGCTCTGGAGAAAAGAAAAAAGAAATGAATATTTCTGAAACTCCTACATTTGATGCTTGGACATTTGCAAATATTAAATAATCTTATAAAATAAGGTTTTACAAGGGATTACGACAATCGTAATCCCTTGTTTTTTATATTATATATTAAGAAATATTACAAATAAAAAGTAAAAGATTAAAG
>ULVF01029591.1_pt1 | contig 18260 bp, 17 predicted proteins | sample 1959201 | NCBI WGS metagenome assembly ULVF01 (sample SAMEA4835779, study PRJEB28245) | human gut metagenome | biome: gut microbiome; material: fecal sample | place: Denmark | collected 2008 | reverse complement strand
ATTATTTTATTATTCCTTATGCTAAAATTAAAGAATAAACAATTTTAAGTTACCGATAAGGGGTATGTTGTGAGAGAAAGATTAAGAAGAAGAGAGCCGGAAAACGAAACAGAAAAGCGCAATAAAACCTTTGATCAAATTTTAGGATTTTTACATATATTTTTTGCAGGTTTTATGACCCTACTTATAATATATTTATTCTTTATTATGGTAGTTGATGTCGGCAAATATAGAGCTAGAGCTAGAAGTCAACGAGTAGGCAGAATATTTTCAATGCGCGGAGATATTTTCGACAGAAACGGAATTAAACTTGCAACAGATAAAGTATATTCTGATGTATATGCACACCCTGCAGATTATGACCATTCTCCTGAAGAATTGGCAAAAATGCTAGCACCACTTCTAAAAATGCCTAAAGATACTCTTTTACAAAAACTTAAAAAACCAGGTCCTGTAATAACTTTAAAAAAAGATATTGACAGAAATACTGCAAAACAAATCTCTAAATTACACTTAAGAGAAATAAGCTTAGGCAAAAAGAACACAAGAGAATATCCGCAAGGTACACTCGCAGCACACGTTTTAGGATACTACAACTTTGATGCGGATATAGCAAACGGTATTGAATACACTGCAAAAGACCGCTTAGAACATGTTATTAATACAGTTAAATATCAAAGAACCCGTGACGGTAAAATAATTTATGATTTTACAACTGATCCTGTAGCTACAACTACAAATCCAAAAGGTGAAGATGTTACTCTTACAATTGATGCAGCAATCCAACACGTTTGCGAAAAAGAAATTGAAAAAATGGTTACAGAAAAACACGCTGAACGTGGGACTGTAATCGTTATGAATCCTAAGACAGGAGAAATTTTAGCTTATGCTGTATATCCTACATTTGACCCTAATAATTATAGAAAAGCAACTCCACAACAACTTAAGAACTGGACATTAACAGATGTTTTTCCTCCTGGATCAACTTTTAAAACTATCACAGTTGCAAGTGCAATGGATTTAGGAAAAATTAACGAACATTCAACAGTGCTTGATACAGGTAAAACCACTATCGGCAAATGGGAAATTAAAAACTACGATTATGACGTCCACCCATACCCAGGAAACATTACCCTTGAATATCTATTTGAGCATTCAAGTAATATCGGGGCTATTAATGTTGCAAAAACAATGTCTCCAGCAGAATTTTACGGAGTCCTAAAAAAATTCGGATTTGGAACAAAAACAGGAATAGACTTACCTGGCGAATCTTCAGGACTTTTACCATACTGGACATACTGGGATCAAGGAATTCAGGCTACAATGTCATACGGGTATGGAACATCTGTTACTGCAATACAAATGATTTCGGCAGTACAAGCCCTTGCCAATAATGGTGTTAGAATTACCCCTCATATTATAAAATATTCTCAAGAAGAATATGATAACAAAATTCATCATACACAGGTAATTCAACCTGCAACAGCTCAAGCTATTACAAGATTACTTGCAGCAAGCGTAAATAACGGACGTTCAGTAATTAAAATGGATAAATATAATGTAGCTGCCAAAACCGGAACATCAAGAAAACCAAAAGAAGGAGGCAGCGGATATACACCATTTACATACACATCCACAATAGGTTATCTTCCAGCATCTGACCCTCAGATTTTGGTATATGTTATGGTGGATAGTGCAAAAGTTGGCGCAATATGGGGGAATACAGTCGCAGGTCCGGTATTCCACGAAGTTACAACTCAAGTTGCAAGAATTCTTAATTTAAAACCTGATAAAATTACACCTGATAAGAAAAACTAAGGAGATATAAATGAAATTAGATGAATTAATTGAGTATTTAGACTACAAAGATTTAATTAACTTTAAAAACATTGACATTACAGGGATTTCATACAATTCAAAAACAACTAAAAAAGGCGATATTTTTGTATGCTTGGTGGGCGAACATACTGACGGACATGAATTCGCAAAAAATGCAATTGAAGCAGGAGCTGCAGCCCTATTAGTTGAAAGAAAAGTTGAAGGGACAAAAATTCCACAAGTTGTAGTAGCATCTACAAGACATAAAATAGCTGATATAGCAGACAGATTTTATTCTAGCCCGTCAAAAGGAATTAATCTTATTGGGATTACAGGCACAAACGGAAAAACTACAGTTACTCACTTAATTCAAAAAATCTTTGAAGAAAACGGACAAAAATGTGCATTAATTGGAACTTTAGGATATAAATTATCATCAAACGGCGAATACAGAGATGCAAAACATACAACTCCGCAAGCTCCCGAATTACAAGCAACTTTAAGAATGATTAAAGATGTTGAAAAAATTGATAATGTTGTAATGGAAGTAAGCTCTCACGCTTTAGATCAAAACAGAGTCGGTGGATGCAGATTTAATGGTGCTGTATTTACAAACCTTACCCAAGACCATTTAGACTATCACATCACTATGGACAATTATTTCAAAGCAAAAGCCCTACTTTTTGAACATTTAACAGAAGGAGATTTTGCTGTAATTAATGCAGATGATGAATACGGCGACAGATTTATAAGTGTTGTGCCAGAAGGTGTAAGAGTCTTCACATACGGGGTAAAACAACAAAGCGATGTAATGGCAAAAGATATTAAATTTTCTCTGAACGGAGCAGAATTTACTTTAGTAACAAGTGATCACATTGATGCAAAAGGTTCAAAAGAATACAAAGTAAATCTTCATATGAACGGAATGTTCAGTGTATATAATGTTCTGGCAGCTGTCACTGCAGCTCTTGCAATGGGAATTGATATTGAAACAGCTCTAAAAGCATTACAAAACGTAAAAGGAGTTGCCGGCAGATTTGAAGTAGTAGTAAAAAAACCTCTTGTAATTGTAGATTATGCACACACTCCTGACGGTTTGGAAAACGTGTTAAAATCAGCGAGAGAAATTACACCTGAAGATGGTAAATTAATATGCCTATTCGGTTGCGGCGGTGACAGAGATGCGACAAAACGTCCTAAAATGGGTGCTATCGCAGAAAAACTTGCAGATAAAATCGTAATTACAAGCGATAATCCAAGATCAGAAGATCCTCAAACCATAATTACAGATATCATTGCAGGTCTAAAATCCGTAAATACAGAAAGTGTAATTGTAGAACCTGACAGAGGAACAGCAATCGGCTTATTAAAAACAATTGCAAATAATAATGATGTAGTTGTAATTGCAGGAAAAGGACACGAAGATTATCAAATATTAAAAGACAAAACAATTCACTTTGATGATAGGGAAGAAGCTAGAAAAGTTTTTGAAGTAAGTGTTATTTAAAAAAGAGAGGCAATAGCCTCTCTTTTATTTACCAAGGATAATCATTTTTTATTTCCCAACCATCATATTGTATTAATGCCCCGCAATAAAATCCTGCATCAGAAGTAGAATTTTTATTACAACCTCTTCTGCTACTTGACATTAATGTTTCTCGAGAATACCCATCGCCTGCCATATTCAATTTTTTGGTCGCTGAAGTTAACATAAATGTAAAAATATCACGACCATATACATTAGGTTTTGAATTTCCATTTATATCAACATTAATATAAATATACTGATATACACCAGCCCCACTCGAATCCATCATAAATGCAATAATTGAACCATCTTTTAAAGTTATTACATAATGAAATTTATCACTCCAAGATACCTCATTAATTCGATTCAATTCATATCTTTTTATATTTTTCTGTTGAGCACAATATAGCCCACAATCTTCAACAATATCCAAATATGGTAAAAAATATCGGTCTAAAACAGCTGTCAAAGTTTCCTTGTAACTTCCATTCGGATCTTCAGGATTCATTTGTGCAATATTACTTAAATTCCATTCCTCAATAGTACCATTTTCTGCTTGAGAAGAAACTAATGCTTGACTAACTACAGAATAAGCTTTTTTCAATTGAGCAATTGTCACTTTTTTTTGATAATTAGTAATTATTGAAGGCATTGTCATTGAAGCAACTATACCAATTATCCCTAAAGTTATTAACACCTCTGCTAATGTAAATGCTTTTGTATTTTTGTAGTGATGTATCATATCACTATTATTACATTTTTTAATTAATTTTTCAAGTCCTCGAAAGCCTTGCAGGATAAGCTCTAAATTGCCCCCCCCCCGACTGCTACACAGGTAGACACTTCAGCAAAAGATTGAATACTCTTAAAAGATTTTTGTGTCTGATATGTTTGAAATCTTTTCATATATAGCTCCCTTCTTAATTTATAAAATTAGATTATCATATTTTTAGCTCTATTTCAACTTATTGATGTATAATTAAGATATGAAAACAAAATTATTAATTGAACAACATTTCCACGGATGTTTTGGAATAGATTTTAACAAAGCATCTGTAGATGACATTTTATATTTATCAAAAGAAATTTTGAAATACGGTATAGGTGGAATATTCCCTACAATTGTAACTGACAGTGTAGAAAATACTAAACGAGTAATTTCGACAATCAAAGAAGCCTCAAAAAGGCAAACATCTGACATGGCTAAAATTTTAGGAATACATTTGGAAGGAATTTTTCTTAACCCAGAAAAAAAAGGTATTCACAATCCTGAACATTTCCTAAAACTTACACCTGAAAATTACAAACTTATAGAAGATGATTTTATAAAAATAATCACACTGGCACCTGAGCTTGATGATGGCTTATTGGATTACTTGTCTGATAAAAATATTAAAATCCAAGCTGGACATTGTACTGGCGGAGATTTGTCAAAATGCACAGGAGCTACACATCTTTTTAACGCAATGTCAGGAGTAGTTCACAGAGGTTCAACAACAGCTCTTTCTGCGTTGATTAACGATAATATTTATACAGAAATAATTGCTGACGGGATTCATGTATCTGATGATGCTTTAAAACTTGCATTTAAAACAAAACCTCAAAATAAAATTCTATTAATAAGCGACAGTCTGCCTATTACAAAAAGTAACTTAAAAGAAATGATATTTGCAGACGAAAAAGTTTATTATGACGGGATAAAAGCAACTTCTAAAGAAGGCACAATTGCAGGCAGTACAACTCTTATCCCTGACATAATAAAAAGGCTTGCAAAGGTTAATTTATTTAATCCTGAATATATCAATAATCCTTATAACTATCATAATGTTGACTTAGAAGGATTTATTGAATGGGATGATGCTTGGAATATCAAAAGGATTCAAAAATATGAAAAGTGATAATATAAAAAAAGGTATAGCTAGAACTCCTCATCGTGGACTTTTAATGGCTACAGGAGTTAGCAAAAAAAATATGAATGCTCCTTTTATAGGAATAGCAAGTTCATTTTCTGATTTAGTTCCAGGACATATTGGAATGAGAGATTTGGAACGCCAAATTGAAAAAGGAATTCACAGTGCTGGCGGGCAATCGTTTATTTTCGGAGTACCTGCAATTTGTGATGGAATTGCAATGGGACACAGTGGAATGAGATATTCACTACCTTCAAGAGATTTAATTGCAGATTGCGTTGAAAGTGTTGCTGCTGCTCACCAATTAGATGGAATTATCCTGTTATCTAACTGCGATAAAATTACACCCGGAATGTTAATAGGGGCTTTAAGACTAAATATTCCTGCAATTATTGTAACAGCAGGGCCAATGCTTGATGGAGAATGCAGAAATCATCATAAATTAACAATGGTAACAGGTTCATTTGAGGCTGTAGGGAAATTCCGTAAAGGAAAAATTTCTGAAGAAGAATTACTTGCATTGGAAGAAGAATCCTGCCCTTCAGCAGGTGCTTGTCAGGGAATGTATACGGCAAACACAATGGCTTGCCTTACAGAAGTAATGGGTATGAGCCTTCCATATTGCGCCTCAGCGTCTGCTGTATCTTCGAAAAAGCGCCGTATTGCTTTTGAAAGCGGGATGCAAATTGTTGAACTTATAAAACAAGATTTAAAACCAGCTGATATAATAACTAGAGAAAGTCTTAGAAATGCAATCACTACAGACTTAGCTCTCGGCGGGTCTACAAATACATTCTTACATATACTTGCAATTGCAAATGCTGGGAATATCAATGTTACACTGAATGACTTTGAAGAATTAAGCAAAAAAATACACCAAATTGTCAAAATTAACCCATCATCAACTTTGACAATGGCCGATTTTCATAATGCAGGCGGCGTTCCTGCCGTAATCAAATCTCTTGAAAAACATCTTGCTGATACCAAAACAGTATCAGGGATTTCCACAAAAGAAATTGCAAAACAAGCTTGGAAAGAAGATGAAATTATACCTGATTATGAAAAATCAACATACACTCAAGCAGGTCTAAGCATATTATATGGTAATCTTGCAAAAGACGGATGCGTAATCAAAACATCAGGTGTAGCTCCTGAATGTTATACTTTCGAAGGTTCTGCAAAAACATTTGACAGCGAAGAAGAAGCAATGGCTGCTCTTGAAAATGATGAAATTAAAGCAGGCGATGTGATAGTAATCCGTTATGAAGGGCCAAAAGGTGGTCCAGGTATGAGAGAAATGCTTGCACCAACATCACTTTTAGTTGGTAAAGGATTAGGCAAAAAATGTGCCCTTATCACTGACGGCAGATTTTCAGGTGCAACAAGAGGAATTTGCGTCGGACACATCTGTCCAGAAGCCGCAACTGGCGGAACTATTGCTTTGATAAAAAATGGCGATAAGATTAAAATAGATATCCCAAACCGTTCAATTGAACTGCTTGTTGACGATAATGAACTTGAAAATCGCAAAAAGAATTTAAAACCTTTTGAACCTAAAATTAAATCAGGTTACTTGTATAAATATTCAAGGAACGTACAAGATGCTTCTCATGGGGCTATAGTATAATTACTTGACAAATATTCCAAAATAATAAATAATGATAAAAAAGATGGAGGTTGAAAAATGTTTATTCAAGAAGCTTTGAGAGTGCCCCCCCCCCGCGAAATATAAATAATTGTAAGGCTTTCACCCTTCCAGAAGTTTTAATCACTCTCGGTATAATAGGGGTAGTTGCTGCATTGACTATGCCTAGTTTAGTTGCGAATTATCAAAAAAAAGCGACTGCAATTAAAGTTAAAAAATTTTACACTAATTTTAATCAAGCAATAAAACTTTCAGAAATTGAGAATGGGGATTTTAAATATTGGACATACAATAATTCTAATGAATTATATGACAATTATTTAGCAAAATATTTAAAAGTTGTACAAGTTCAAAGAAATATTCATATGTATGGAAATTTTACAGGGGGAATAAAATTTATTTTTTCTGATGGGACCCAAGCAATATGCTCTCCAAAAACGAACTTAACTGGCTATGGGAATGGAGCTCCAATATCACCTTGCATTTTCTACACAAGAGGAATTAATAAATGGGTTAGCAACGCTAAAGAAGCAGGCTACTCTACTCATAGTGTTTTTTGGTTTTTAATTAACGAAAATGGAATATTAGAGCCTCCATATATGACTTCTCCTCGAAGTAGTCTTATTAAATTGTGCGAAGAAATTAACAATAAAGGAAATGGAATGACTACATGTGGAACACTATTATATAAAGATAATTGGGAAATAAAAGATGATTATCCTTGGTAATTTCCGTGATATTATAGTAATATGAAAAATCTCAATGATTTCAAAGATGATATAAACAAATGCTCTAAATGCGGACTATGCCAATCAGTATGTCCTGTGTACAAAATAACAGGAAATGATTGTGCAGTATCTCGCGGGAAATTTGTAATGCTCGATGGTGTCATAAAAGGCGATTTAAAATTAAACAAAAATATAGAAAAATATCTTGATATGTGCCTCAAATGCGGGAAGTGCACTAACTTTTGCCCAAGTGCAATTGATGTATGCAAGATTTTTGAAAATGCTAAATATGAGTATGCAAAAAATACTTATTTCGGGAAATTCATTTTCTTTTTAGAATCAAAATATGTCTTTGGCAACATATTAAAGTTCTTCAAATTTATCACAAAACCTTTTAGAAAAGGATTTCCTAAAAAAACACAACCGACATTAAAAGTTATATATTTCAAAGGCTGCGTAAACAATTTATGCCCGAGAACAGATAATTATATTGAAAAAATTTTGAGAAATTCAAATATAGAAATTATTGAAAAAGATTTTGATTGTTGCGGACTTCCTTTTTTATCAAGCGGTAATTTAGAAAGATTTGAAGAAGTAAAACAACACAATTTAAAAATGCTTGATTGTGATTTTGATTACATTCTTACTGATTGCGCAAGCTGTGAAAGCACATTAAAACAATATGTTGATGCAAAATTTATAAATATTGGAGAACTAATTTTACAGCAAAACATAAAATTTGAATTTCCAAAACCAATTAAAGTAACATTCCACAAACCTTGTCATCTGGGAAACGACGATTTTTTAGAACCATTGTTAAAAAATTGCACAAATGTTGAATACATAAAAATGGATAATTATGATGAATGCTGTGGATTAGCAGGTGAGTTTGCTATTAAAAACCCAAAACTTTCAAAAGAAATTTCACTAAAAAAAGCTGAAAATATTTTAAAAACAAATGCAGATTACGTAATTACAACTTGTCCAGCTTGTGTATTAGGATTAAACCAAGGATTGATATTAAAAAAGACTTTCAGAGAGAAATCTCCAAAAGTCTTAGGATTATTAGATTTTTTAAACAATACAAAAATATAATTATTTACCTAATTCATTTGCTTTTTTAGTTGTCTGAGAAATTACATCATAAAATAATTTATCAGAATTTTCGTCATTCATAACAGATATCCCGACGAATGTGCAACCTCCTTTTGTTGCAACATTATCAATTAATGTTTGAACAGGAATTTCTCCTCTGTTAATAACCATTTTAGCTGAACCAAGAGCTGTTTGAGTAGCTAACATTAAAGATTTTTCATAATCAAGACCTAACTTTTCTCCGGCTCTTGCCATATCTTCTATAACTTTATAGAAAAATGCAGGGCCTGAACCTGAAATTGCTGTTACAATATCAATTTGTTCTTCTGATACTTCAATACATTTACCAATATTTGACAGTAATTCCATCACAAATTCAGCATCATCTTCTGAAGCATAAGCACCCTTGCATACCCCGCTCATTCCTTCTAAAACCAGAGCAGGAGTATTTGGCATTACTCTTACAACTCTTTGCATTCCTATTATCTTTTCAATTTTTTTAGTTGATACACCAGCTGCAATCGATACAACCAATTTATCAGGAGTTAACTCATCTTTGATTTCTTCCAACACATTTGCAACGTAATTTGGCTTAGTAGCAATAAATATTACATCACTATCCATTGTCAAAAACCTATTATCTGTTAAAACTTCAATACCTAATCTACTTTGAGCTAATTCTGCAACTGTACAGTTAACTTCTGATCCTTTTATATTTTCTTTTGGTAAAAATTTAGAAGATATAGTACCTTTTATAATAGCACTGGCCATTTTCCCACAGCCGATAAATCCAATTTTACATTTTTTGTTCATATTATTTAACCTGCCCCTCTTTTTGTGTTGACTAATAATTTTTTTTAATTTAACATTAGAATTATACGACAAATATAAATTAAAAGGAATAAAGAAAAATGAGACGTACACTAGAAGGAACAAAAGTAAAAAGACAACACGTAAGTGGTTTTAGAGCAAGAATGGCAACACCTGGCGGACAAGAAGTTATTAACAGACGTCGTGCTAAAGGTCGTCATAAATTAGCTATCACAGCTAAAAAACGTGCTTAATCTTAAAATTTAAAAGATTAACAGTTTTTACAAAATTTAAACACAGCAGGTCGGAATATTTTTTGACGTGCTGTGTTGTTTTACAAAAATATGCTTAAAAAACAATACAGATTAAAAAATAAAGCTGCATTTGCAGCAACATACAGAATTAAAAACTCCTTCCACAAAGGAGGAATAACTTTGTTTGCAGGACTTTTTAAAAAAGATATTCAAACATATACTCGTGTTGGATTTGTCGTAAGCAAAAAAACTCACAAAAGAGCTGTTAAAAGAAATAGGCTAAAAAGATTGATGAGAGAATCTTACAGGCTCTTACAAAAAGATAACAATTTAGGTCTTTCACAAAACTACATGTCTTTAATTTTTGTTGGCGGAGAAAATGCTTTAGAAAAAAACTTTACAGAAATTCAAAATATTATAAAATGTCTAATACAGAGGCTTAAATAATGTTTGAAGGAATTTTTGCAGAAAAAGTTTTAACTCATAAATACATAAGACCTTATCCGCAAGCGCCACAAGAAACTTCTGGATATTATGTCGGCAGCCAAGCTATTTATAAATATTCACTAAAGGATTCTGATTATCCGACAATAATCATTTCAGATCCATTATATAACAATGAAGGTGAAGTTATTAAACCTGGATATTATGAATTAGCTCTATCCGATGCAAGAGATTTTTTAATTCTTATGGAATCCAAAAATCCGATAGCAATTATCCCTGTAATTAAAGTAGAAGAAGATGCAACAGAACAAACAAGATTAAATAACAAAACAGTAAAAAAAGAACTTAAAAAAGAAGATAAAGCAAGAAAAGATACAAATAAAAAACGAGAAAAAGTTGGAATGACACCTGATGAACCTCAAATATTTATGGAAGCAACAATTGAATTTAAGCCAGATAAAAAATATTACCTTATAAAGTATCAAAAAGGTACAATAAAGGCTTGGGGAGTGTTTAAGGGATAAGTCAACTTAACAATTCTTAATAAATATTAAAGTTTAGCAATTTTTAATCCGTTATATACTTTATTAATGTATGTGCAATTCGAGATTATTTTTATTATTTTAAGAAAAGGAGTATAAATTATTGAAATAGAAGAAAAAAAGTATATTAATATTTTTTTACAAAATAGCAAATAAATATATTCTTAAACCTTTATTGGATATATTGAAATATTATGCTAAAATTACTTATAACAACATAAGGAGTAAACTATGAACAAAAAGCAATTTTTTATTGCAGCCGTAGCAGCATTACTGTCTGTGTCAAGTGTAAGTGCAACAGATATTACTGGCGTTACAGGCAACAATGGAATTTTCAACATTGACCCTTCGCACGTCAACGGAGATGTTGGCTATAGACAGTTTGACAACTTTAATTTAAGCGAAGGCGATATTGCAAATTTAATTTTTAAATACGGAAGTTCCAGAGATATTGAAACATTCATTAACCTAGTTAACAGTGGGGTTAAAATTGATGGTATCCTGAATACAATGCGTGATGGAAACTTCTACAATGGACATGCTGTATTTATAACACCTGGAGGAATGGCTATCGGAGCTAGTGGTGTGCTAAATGTTGGCTCATTATCAGTTATTACTCCTACAGAAGATAAGTACAATACCTTAAAAGGTGAGTATGATGCTCGAAATTATACAAATATCAACAATATTTCACACTTATTAAATAAAGAATCCAATGTTGGAAACATTACAGTTGAAGGTAAAATTTTAGCAAGAAACGGAATCCAACTAAGAGGCGGAGATGTTGCAATCGCAGAAGGTGGAGCTTTGATTAACGGTATAAAATCTAATCAAGCTTTTACAGACAGATCAACAGCATTAAATGATGCCAATACATTATTTAATTCATTGGTTAATACCGATGGAATTAAAACAGCTTCTGCATTTACAACAAATGGTACTAATATTCAGATAAAATCATCAGGCAGCACTGATATCGCAGGCACTGTTGTAAATGGTGCAGCAAAAGCAGGACAAGCAAATAATGGATTATATATTACAAGTAACGGCGGAACTAATATTTCAGGACTTGTACAATCTACTAACGAATTAAACGTATACAACAAAGCAGGCGCACTTGATATTACAGGGACTGTAAAAAATGAAAATGCTGATTTAAATATTTCAAACAAAGGTACAGATCTTACAGTTAATGGAAAATTATCAACAAATAAAAACCTTGCAATTACTAACAATGGAACAGGCGCTTTAACTCTTGGAGGTTCAGCAATCGCAGAAGGTGCTAATAACATCGTTAACGAAGGCGCAGGCGGTATGAATATTACAGGAACTGTCAATGGCGGATCTGTAAGAATTGTCAACCGTGGTGGCAAGATGGTAATTTCTAACACTGCAGATAAAGTAGCATCAGCAGGCACAGTAAGATTAGAAAACTCTGGTTCCGGCATGGAAATTGGCGGAGTAAAATCAGATAGCCTTGTATCTATTGAAAATAAAGCTGGAGACTTAACTGTAAATGGCAAAGTATCAGTTGATGATGGTGCAATTAACATTTTAAACAGTGGTTCAGGCAAGTTAGGAGTAGCATCAAGTGGTAACGTTGCAGGTAATGGCACTGTTTCCATTAAAAATCGCGGTACTAACGGTATGACAATAGATGGTACTGTTACTAATAACGGAATAGATGCTGAAACTGCAATTAATAACGAAGCAGGTCAAATGCTTGTTAATGGAAAAATCCAAAACATGGGTAACATGGCAATCGAAAATAGAGGCAGCGGTACAGGTTTAACCTTTACAAAAAATGCTACTGTAACAAATGAAGGCCAATTAAAAATTAAAAACTACGGCAATGAAGGAATGACAATTGTCGGAGATATTGACAATACAGGCAGATTAACAATCTATAATGATGCCGGTGAACTTGCTCTAAAAAATGATAGCGAAAATTCCAAAGGCGGATCTATCACCAATAGAGATGGCGCATTAACTTTATGGTCAAGAAATGATTCTACAGGTATATCAACAAGTACTTTAAGCAATATCACTAATGAAGGTGCAGGATATAACTTAGCAATTAAACATGATGGTAAAACAAGTGCCGGAAATAAAGGCATGGATCTTCAAGGAACAATTAATAGCGAAGGAGAAACAGCTATTAATAACTACAGTGGAGATATGTATGTATCAGGAAATATAACATCTGAAGGCAACTTAGGAATCATTAACAGAAACGGTGGTGGTTCTATGACACTTGCAAGTGGTGGAAAAATCACAAATGATGTTGCAAATACAAATATCAAAAACTACGGTTCAGGTGATATGACTGTAAATAATGAAATAACAAGCGGCGGTAGATTAAACGTTCTTGCTAATACAGGTAAATTGAACCTTGGCGGAAAAGTTCACAACAACAGCAACGGCAACCTTGATGCTAATAATGGCTTCTATGCTGCAGCTAGAGAAAACGGAACAGGTGTAAATGTTTCCAGTGGCTTTAGCGCAGACGGACAAGGTCAAAACTTAATCAAAAATATCTCAGGCTCAGAAGGCTTAAGATATGAAGGAGATATTAATACAACATCATCTCAAACTGAATTATATAATATGAAAGGTGAGATGACAGTTGGCGGTAATATCAATACAGCAAATGGTAATGCTGTTGTCCTCAACAAAGGTGATAAATTAACTGTTAACGGAACTATTTCAAGTGACAATGATGTAAAAGTTGTAAATAAAGGCTCAGTACAAGCAGATGTAGATGATGCTAAAGTCACAACACCTAGTGGCGGCAAATGGTTCTGGGAACAATTAAAAAATCTATTCAATTAAAAATAAAAAAAGGATATCAGAAATGATATCCTTTTTTTTTATTAAAAAGACTTGCAATTTAAAATTTAGCATTACATAATGGGATGTAAAATAAAATATCGCGGAGTGGAGCAGTCTGGTAGCTCGTCGGGCTCATAACCCGAAGGTCATAGGTTCAAATCCTGTCTCCGCAACCAATTAAAAAAACTCTTAGAGAATATCTAAGAGTTTTTAAAATATATGTAACAAATTAACATTATGCAAATTTTATACAACTTTTTAGCAATAATTATTAGAATTTTCACAAACTCAATGAGTAATGTCTTTCAAAAAAAATTATCTTTGGAAGGTGAAAATCCTGTCGTTGTAAATTTTATAAATTATCTTATACTCAGCATATTTTCTATTCCATTAATATTTTTTACAAATATTCCGATAACAGATATTAATTTTATAATTTACGCAATTTTAGGCGGATTAACAGGTGCAATTTGCAATTGCTTTATGGTACTAGCCCTAAAAAGAGGAGAGTTATCCGTATTAGGCCCGATAAATTCATATAAAGCCATAATCGGCTTAATCTTTGGAATGATTATTTTACATGAATTCCCTAATATTTTTGGACTAATCGGCATTGCTCTTATTATTTTCGGCTCATATTTTATCCTTGAAACACCTAGAGCTTTTCTAAAAAAAGATATTCAATATCGAATTTATGCTCTTATTTTTTCAGCAATTGAAGCTGTGTTTATTAAAAAAGTTATAATTCTATCATCTATCATCACTTCATTTATTACATCTTGCTTTTTAGGAGCAATATTTTCATTTATTATAATGAGTATTTTTTCAGGAAAAAACTGCAAAATTCCTTCTAAAAAGCACCTAATTATATATATTTTAACCGCTGTATGTTTTGGACTAATGACATTCACTACAGCTTACGTATTCAGATATATGAATGTAGGATATGCTCTATCTTTATTTCAACTCTCAATTATTATTAATGTAATTTTAGGATATAAACTATTCAACGAAAAAAATCTATTAAAAAAACTTCTTGGTTCCTTAATAATTCTTATAGGTTCAGCAACAATTATGATTTTCGGTCATTAATATGCTAGAATAACTTTGAAAGGGATATAAAGATGCTTGCACCCGTTACTGGGAAAAAAGTTGAATATGATATAAGAACATACAAAAGTTATAGAACTCACCAAGTTGAAAAAACCGATACAAATACAAAAGCTAAAATTGCAGCAGGTTCAATAGTGGGAACAATAATTCCAATGGCATTAATGGCTAAAAGTCAAAAATGCAAACTATATAATATTAAATATGGGGTAAAGGAAATGATTTTAGTCAGCGCAGGCAGTATTGCAGGCGGACTTGCTTCTGGAATTTTATTTGATAAAAAAGAGCATCAAAAACAAAAAATTAATGAAAGTGTATTCCAATTCATGAACGCATCAGTTCCTCCATTATTAACTAGTGCGTTATATTCTTTTAGCAAAAATGTTAAATATAGAATTGCAAGCACAATTGTAGGACTTTTCGGAGGAATGCAAATAGCAGCAAAACTATCAAACAAAATTAATGACCCTCAAGATAAAGTACCTGACAGGAAATTAACATTTAAGGATTCTATTGCAAATATCGACGATGCTTTAGGAGTATTAATTCTTGCAAAAGTACCTATTGCTGAAAAGTTACACGTAGAAAAGACTCTCCCAGCAATATACAGCTGGTGCGGATATAGAGCAGGTATAAGCAACTAATAAACATTTAATTAGTTTTCATCACTTTCAATTTTTATTTGCCCGTCTTCCTCTACAAATTTTTTCTTATTAAATAACTTTTTCATAAGAGGTTCAGAATTAGATTCATTTCTTTTTTGATATCTTGCTTTTTCGGTTTCAACATCATTATAATCATTAATCTCCTCCATTCTAAATCTTTGTTGATTGATCATTTGCATATCATGCACCTGAATTATAGATGCATCAGTCGGAAGAACTGCAAATGCAGGAATTATTGAAAAATATAATAATGAAACTAAAAACAAATATTTCATATGAATCTCTCCTGATTTATTTTATACGGAACACGACATTTGCAACTGCTGTAACTTTTTTCTCAATAGTTGTAGTATCATTTATTCCCATATCAGACACATTTGTAGAATCTACAGGAGTAATTTGAAATACTCCCATATTTACTGATTGAATTTTTCCGGGTCTGTTATGAGTAGCTTTCAGCATTGCAGTTGCTCTGTCTTTTGCATCAGTTGTAGCATCTTGCAACAATTTAACTTTCAAATCAGCCAAACCAGAATAATAATATTCAGGATTCATAACCTCAATATCAATACCCTTTTCATACAAATTTTGAATATCTACGGCTGTTGATTTTATTTTATCGACATCATTTGATTTAATTTCGATAGATTGAGTTGCATTATAATATGCTATCTCATTTGTAGATGTCCCGTTAGAATTATATTTATACACATAATAAGAATTAATAGGCTTTATCTCTACATCATTAAGGCCTTTAGTTTTTAAATATTCAGTGACTACAGGTAATTGTTTTTTTATTACACTATATGCTTCTGATTTAGTTGGCTTCCTTGATTTCAAATCAACAACCAATCTTGCAGAATCTGATTTTACTACCTGAAATGCAGATCCTGTAACTGATATATTATCTTTTGACAATGTCAAAGTACCTGATTGCACAGCAATAATTAAGCCAAATGCTAAAATTAAAGCTAACCATACTAATTGTAATTTTTCAAATTTTTCAAACATATAAACACACTCCTATTAAAAATAATATATCATATTATAACCGATATTTTATAAAAATCAATTGCGGAGAATAAAAAAATATGTTACAATTTCTTTGCAAAAATAGAAAACAAATGGGGGCTATATGAACAGATACTTAAATAAAGTACTTACAGAAGTAAAAGAAAAAAACGAATACGAGACAGAATATATTCAAGCGGTTGAAGAAGTATTATCAACTATTGAACCAGTGATTGATAAACATCCTGAATATGAAAAAATAGCCCTTTTAGAACGAATGATTGAACCTGAAAGGATAATTACCTTCAGAGTTCCATATGTAAATGATGAAGGTCATACAATTGTCCACAGAGGTTATCGCGTCCAATTTAGCAGTTTAATTGGTCCATACAAAGGCGGACTAAGATTTCACCCAAGTGTTAACCAAAGTATTATGAAATTTTTAGGATTTGAACAAATATTCAAAAATGCCCTTACAGGCCTGCCAATTGGTGGCGGGAAAGGTGGCAGTGACTTTGATCCTAAAGGGAAATCCGATGAAGAAATAATGAGATTTTGTCAAAGCTTTATGACAGAGCTTCAACGTCATATCGGACAAGATATTGATGTTCCAGCAGGAGATATTGGTGTAGGGGAAAGAGAAATCGGATATCTTTTTGGACAATATAAAAGAATTAAAGACATATATGAAGGAGGAGTCCTAACTGGGAAAGGCCTATCTTATGGTGGTTCTTTAGCAAGAAAAGAAGCTACAGGATACGGACTCATATATTTCATGAGAGAGATGTTAAAAAATAATGGAAATAATTCACTTCAAGGAAAAACTATCACAATATCAGGAGCAGGCAATGTTGCTATATATGCTTGTGAAAAAGCTCTGCAATATGGAGCTAAAGTAGTTGCAATGAGCGATTCCAAAGGTTGCATTTATGACAAAAATGGTATTGACTTAGCAATAATTAAACAAATTAAAGAACAAAAAAGAGGCAGAATTTCCGAATACAAAAATTATATACCAGATGCTGAATACTTTGAAAGAGAAAACGAAGATTCTCCAATTTGGAATATAAAAACAGATATTGCATTACCTTGTGCTACACAAAATGAACTAACTCTGAATTCCGCAAAAAAACTGGTTGCAAATGGAGTAATAGCAATAGGAGAAGGTGCAAATATGCCTTGTACAAAAGATGCTACAGAATACTTTTTAGCAAATAATATTTTGGTAGCACCCGCAAAAGCTGCGAATGCAGGAGGAGTTGCAACATCTGCTATTGAAATGAGTCAAAACAGTATGAGATATTATCTTACATTTGAAGAAGTCGATAGTAAATTAAATCAAATTATGGTTAACATATTTAATTCATGCAAAAAATCGGCAGAAGAGTATAATCTAAAAAATAATTATGTCGCAGGCGCAAATATAGCAGCATTTACAAAGCTTGCAAATGCAATGATTGCACAAGGCATAGTCTAAAAATTAAATATTGCATTAACTCTTTGCTGAGAACAAACTTGAGGATCTTTTTTCTCAAATTTGTACTTATTATATTTACAATATTCATTTATAATCATTTTATAATTGTCAACTTCCCTATTATTCATTCGTATAGTAAAATTTGATTGTAAAATAGGATATTGATCTCTATACCATTCTTCACCATTGTTTGTAATAGGGAAAATTACACTCATATATCTTTGTCTGTCTGATTCAAACAGCATACATCTATTTCTTAAATAATTTGCGAATCTATTATCATATCTAAAATTTTTAGCAGCGTTATTACATACATCATGAAAATTTGCATTACTTAAAGTCATAGCCTTATATGCTTCTCTTTTTTGCGTTGAATCAGCATAAGCAAAAA
>ULVF01037892.1_pt1 | contig 18347 bp, 20 predicted proteins | sample 1959201 | NCBI WGS metagenome assembly ULVF01 (sample SAMEA4835779, study PRJEB28245) | human gut metagenome | biome: gut microbiome; material: fecal sample | place: Denmark | collected 2008 | reverse complement strand
GACTCATAATGACGGAATTAAACGACAGTCCCTAATTAGCTTCTGGATTTTGGCTTTCATGTCATCAATAAACTTAATGATTTCTTCGGCCTGCATAGGCTTTGAAACCATACGCCCGTCAATTTCTTGAGCAGAAAATGAATTTTCCTCAAGCAAATCTTCCAAACCTACCAAGTCCTTTTTGGAATTATTACGCTTGAAAATTCTTAATCTATATTGATTGTCAGAAATCTTTATAAACAACAAGTCTATGGCCACATCATATATTTTGTGGTCTGTGTACAGGCAATATTCCTCTTTGCCTTCGACATTGGCATTGTAGAAACGCCATGGAATCCAATCTTCAATCTCTTGACACTGCAGGGCTTTTTGTCCAAGGAGATAGACATCTTTATTATCACTTCTGTATGAAGGATTTTGGAAAAGCCGAATTAAGCCGGAAGCCGGATGAATGCTAAGGCGTTTGTGCCATTCTCCATGCTTAAGGACACATGGCATGTTTTTCGTAATCAGATAGTACATCGGATGGTCAGAACTAAGCCTGTTTATGATGTTATTTTCAGAGGTCTCGACATGCTGTTCGTCTATTTCGTGCAAAAAGTCTCCAATTAACCGGTTATGTTCCTTATGATGATTTTTGTCGCCATAAATGAAGAGATTCCATTCGTTGGCATAATACCCGAAATCTCTATAATTATCAATAGCTATTGGATAAGCAGTCGACTGGCGTTCATAGCAGAATGCGGCAAAAGCTAGTGCTGTTTTGTCATCGACCACATTCTCATTCTTTCTGGAAAAAAGCAACTCAAATCGTTCGGTATTGGTCTCGAACCTTTGGAAATCAAAGATATTGGCCTCGTCATAACTACAGGCTATGAGGCAATGGATGCGCCCGGACAAGATCTGGTGTGTAGAAATCCTCTCGAACGCATCTTCCACCTTCTCGCGCCATGCCTCGTTTGTAGCCTTTTGGCGAATGATGGTCAACCGTGTTTTTTCTTCCTCTGTCAGGATGTAAGTTGTGTTGACCAGACCTTCTAAGTCAAGCAGGCTGCATACGTCTTTGTCTGTCATATAGTCAATCGTTTTCAAGGCCAGTAGCACGTTGTTGTTATCCATGCTGATATCCGTATATCGAGATAGATTTCTGAAAAAACGATAAATCCTCACAGCCGCATCCTTGTCTTTAAACTTCTTGAAGTGTTTCAGTGTAGGCAGCAGGACGAAGTATTCTTTCAAATCATACATTTTACCTGTAGGCGCGGCTAATAGGCCATCGCATTCTTTAATAAATTCCTTGTCCTCATTCAACCGTTTTAAGGCTTCGAACACTTCTTTTATCTTTTTAATGCCGATATCACGATAGGGGAACACATAGTCCTTGTTGGTAAACCATTGGTAATACTCTTCTTTCTTCACCGGCTCTTTAGGATGTAGGGCGACTACCCAGCGGAGAAATTCTTTCATTCCTGCGTCTGATGTGTCTTCTTTGCTTTTGTCGCGGTTCTTCCAGAACCAATGGTCTACTTCTTCCCATTGCCGGCTATTCTCTTCCCATTCCGTTTCAGACAAATTTCTATCACCTCCTTGTGTCACCACCAGCGGCTTTAGGTTTTCAGTGGCTGTAAGCGGTTCGCCTGTAGTGTTAATAATGACAAAAGTCTTTTCTCCGTTTTTGCGGTCACCCATGTCGAAATAAACAAACTGGAGCATGTTGCACACATAGTTTCCGAAGTCTTTCAGCTTTAACTTGTCCATATCCTGCAACAGTTTTTGCATCTCATCCATAGCAGTTAGCATACTTTGGATGGTCGGATCGGTTTCGTAAGCCTTAAACCACCACTCCTGCTTCCTGACATAATCGCTCAATGCTCCATCAACATATTCCCTATTTTCTTGAATGAAGAAATGGCATACCAAGTCGCTAAGAAAATACAGCGAACTGTCCCGGATGTCATAGAGCAGATTAGGCTCCTTGTCATCTTCTTCCAGCTCAAAGTCAGAAATCAGAAAGCGGCGGAAACTGTTGTCACCACAAAGCCTATTGATTAGCCCAATCAGTAGATAAAGTGTAGTGAGCCGTTGTTGGCCGTCACAGAGTTGGAGATTAGGTCGATTTTCCTCATAATAACCATAAAGCAAGCCCATCATCAGGCTGTTCGCAGCCTTTGTCCGGCATTCAGTATTGATGCATGTCAAACATTCGTTTTTCCTGTCTTTGTTATTTTCACGGCATTCCTCAAAATGCTTTTTAATATTGTTTACAAAATCTATAACCAACGTACCTTTTCCGCCCCAGCAATAGTCACGCTGAAGGTCGGGTATCACCATCTTCCCGTTGGTGCCATTTACAAAAATCTGTTCCAGGGAATAAGTCTCTCCTGAGTCCAAATGTCCTTTCATGCTTGTTCTCCTTTCATAATCTTAGTAAGATCCTCAATGCGTTTATCTATGTCGGCCAGCACCTCAGCCTGGTTCTTAGCAATGGCAGTGGCATCAAAATGCGAATAGCGGCCAAATGCCATGAGCGAATGCAGCAAATTGCGGCTTTCAAACAAAGGCTTTGAGGTATCAAAAAAGTCATCCCGCCTTTTAATTTCAGGCAGCTTGTTACCATGTTCGGAATTGTTGTTCTTATAAAATAGCAGCAAATTGCCGATGCTGTTTTCCGTCATGTCTTGAGCAATCTCTTTCAATGCCTCTATACCTGAAGCCGCCTTTTGAATAGATTCTCTGGTGATGTAATCCTGGACTTCTGCCTGATTTTCCACTAACTTACCGTTTTTCATCCACCCCAGTTCTTGTTCATATTCTAATCCTTCTAAACAAGGAACAGGCTCGTTGTTGTAGTTTATCCATTGACCATCTTGTGTATGGACAACCTTTGATTTAGGATAAACATGTTCCAATGACCGATTCCCGTCCAGTATGGCGAAATTAAACTTGCGCTTATCGACCTCTACATTGCGTATGAGCAGGTATTTATATGCCAAATCATTGTTTACGCTATAAACAGGATTATTCACTAATATCTCTTTCAAGGTTGGTAACTTTTTCTCAAAAGCTTCAACATCATTGTTATTTATCTCTCTATAAGTCATGCCACAAAGCAGTAAATCGTATATGACTTTAAGAGGCAACGTGGAACACCCGGAGAAATACGTGTTAATGAATTGTGGAATATCTTTCTTCCCCAGCATGTATGTGACAACTCCTAAAGCGTTGTGAATGGAGGTATCGGTGAAAGCCTCTTCAAACTTGTTTTGCAGCATGCGCAGCTTGGCAAATATCAGTTTGGCCTTCTGCGATTCGGTTTTTCCTTCCTGCTCCTTGTCAATGTACTTATTATAGGAGCAGAAAAGGTCTGCTTTGTCCGGGTCTGTTTCGAATGCGCAGAACAAGAGCCAGCCCATTGGGTTGCTGCAGTTGTACATCAGTTGCACGTCTTTCCTGTTCCACCAATGCAACCACCTGTCCCATTCGTGTGCATAGCGGCTGCGCAAAGTGATGTTGTCCCATTCAGACGCATTACCCATATACCCTCCGGTTCCTAATGAGGCTCGCCGGAGCAAGTCTGCTTTAATCAATTCGTGTCCTTCCATTAAGGCTTTGTTGCCGTTCATCATGGCAAAGGTGCGTACAGCAATCTGCTCACTGATGGGGATTAACAGAAACTCTACGTTGTGTTTTACGTATCTGCAAACGTCTAGTCTCCTTTCTGCTATCTTGTAAAGTCCGCTTTCTATGATTAGCCGTGATGTCTTTTTAAAGTAATAAATATCCTGAAATTTATCGTCTGAATCTTCATGCTCCGGAAGTCCCGACGCTGCATTATAGCTCTCCAGCCACTTTTGTGGTGACATATAATCATCTGCCGCCCCTCGACTGCTTCGGTAACGGATGGTAAAAGCTTTTTCATCCCCAAGCGTTTTCAGTAACAGATAGAAGAACGTCATCCGTTGTTGTCCGTCAATAATGACGTAACTGCCATCTTTTTCCACCACCGTAATGCCTTGAATAAACAATGGTTCATTGATTTTAAATCCTTTTTCCAGGCTTTCAAGCATATAGGTTACCGCATCCTTATCCGTCCCGGTATGTTTCTTCCCCCAAATGTATCCACGCTGATAGCACGGGATAACGATTTCTTTCTGTATGAAATCTCCCAATGTCTTTGTTACTTTGTTCATGATATTTACAGCTTTCCGTTACAATAATCCATTTCTTCTAGTCCGCACCATCCGGCATCCTCCAATTCCCTCAAAAACAACCGTGCGCACATCTCGGCATCATCGCCTGCCCGGTGGTGTTGCCCGTAAGGTATCCTGAACTGGTCGCAGAGATAGTCCAAACTGTTGCAGCCGAAGTTATAAAGCCTGCGTGCAGCACGGAGGGAACAATAATAGGTGACGTCCGGCTTCTCCATATCGTATAATTCCAACGAGTGGCGGATGCAGCTGATGTCGAATGCGGCATTGTGGGCCACAAGCACGGGAATGTCCTTAAGGTATCCGGATATTTCCTCCCATATTTCCGGAAATTCCGGAGAGTTGGCTGTATCATTTGGCCGGATGCCATGGATCTGCATGTTCCAATAACTGTAGCTGTTTCCTTGCGGGCGGACGAACCACGAACGGGTTTCTGCAATCTCTCCGTCACGTACCACGCAGATACCAGCCTCACAGATGGAAGCACGTTTGCCTGTGGCTGTCTCAAAGTCGATGGCTATGAAATTTATTCCTTGCATGGTTTATCCTCCTCCCAAGTGTAATAGTCCAACATGTTTTTTGCGAAATTGCGCATTTCGTTGCGCACAGATTCCGGCTCCAGCACTTCTACTTGGTCACCTTGAGCAAGAACCAGTTGGTAGAAGTCGAAAGTCGGCTTCAGGTGATATTCAAAGAGCGTGGACTCGTCATCGCCCTCTATCTCCCTTTGCGACTCATGCAGCGGCAATGTACGCAGATAGTCGGCAAAACCGCCATAGGCCAAGAGTACGATGCGCTGGATGGGCCCGTCCGACGTGATTACTCCACAACATCCTTCAAAATACCGGTTTACGTCGAAGTTCTTTTTCATCTTGAACGTCCTGCCAGTGTCCTGGATATCCGAAATGCGGTCGAGGGCATACACTCGGTAGACATCGACAGGCTTAATGCCTTTTTCTTTGTTCCGGTCTGAATAATACGGACTGCGTGCCACCACGTACCAACGGCGCTTTACAACTTTCAGGCAGTATGGCTCAATCTCAAACGTGCTGGCTTCCGGTTTGCCAAAGCCTTGGTACGTGATGCTCAACACATGGTTGCGCCGCATGGCTTCGGCTATGGGTGTGAGCCATGTCTGTCCTGACGGAATGTCCTCAAAAATAATTCTGCCTTCCAGTTTGTTATCCGCCTGAATTTGGTTTAATGTCGCGTAGGAACTTATCAGCCAACTTTGCAGATTATTACCTTCCAACCGTTCTGGTTCATCTATGTAATATCGGTAACCGTCCTTGCGGTCGCAGTCGATGTACACGTCGAAGATGTCCTTGATGGCCTTCTGATGATTGTGAAACGTGCGCAGGGGCAATTCCTCGCCATAGCCCAATCCGCTTTCCTGCCAAAGCTCGCTGATTTCCTGAAACGTCAGGCGTTTGTATCGGCGCAGGGTGTCTATCAGCCAGACATAGCGCCCGAAGAGATTTGCTGCCATAATCGTGCTTTTTTGTTTAGGTTACAAATATAGGGATATACTTGTGAAAAATTGAGGCATAACTACAAATTATTCGTTTTTAAACAAAAATTTCCATGCTCTGCCATGTTCTGGCACTTCATGTGTGTTACTTTGCATCCGTAAATATGTCAAACTTAAAAATCAAACGATTATGGCTACAATCAATTTGAGTAACGACTTCATGGCGAAAGTAAAAACGGTCAGATGTCAACGTCAGGCAAGTTGACGTGAACAGGTGCAATGAAAACTTATTTTTCATATAACCAAGCGCAGATTTACTTGATGCAAAGGAACAAAATATATGTGCCGTATTACGGCATTGCCTGATTTTTTATCAAATATAAATAAACAAGACGGCAACATATGTCCTTTTGTCTTGCAATATGCCGTCTTTCGACGTTCAAAAGAGCATGTTTTGCAATGCAAAAGACCACATATTGGATTGTAATCAAACCACATCTGTTTTATGTGAGATTGCAAGATAAAGACACAATAAAGGTGTATCGTATAACGTAAATGGTGGTTAAAAGTAACGGTTTTTGTCCGAATACAATGTATGAAGCTGCAATGAGTGTAAAAAATAAAGAATGTGAAGAGCTTCTGCAGCGTTTCTGCACACCCTATGGTTATCTTTGCGTCGTGTAATAATATAAAAAGGTATAAAATATGATGATGATTGACAATCACGACACAAAGATTTTTACTGACGACATCGAGCAGAACGCAGTAGAACAGATTAAGCAGTTGCTGTCCGTTGACGTGTTTGGCGGTTGCAAAATCCGCATCATGCCCGACGTTCATGCCGGGGCGGGTTGTGTAATCGGTTTTACCGGTAATCTTGGGGAGAGGGTTATCCCTAACATTGTTGGCGTTGACATTGGCTGCGGAATATATGTAGTACCGTTCGTCTGTATGAAAGACATTGACTGGCACACGCTTAACGAGTTTATATTGCATAACATCCCCTCAGGCCGCAACCACCGCAACGCCACTTATGCCACACTGCCCGACAAGTACATGGACGGCTACCGCGAGGCCAAGGAGATTGTAAAAGCACTACGCTGCAACCGCGAGCTGAAAGAGAACAAACGGCTGTACAAGTCGATAGGCACGCTTGGCGGTGGCAATCATTTTATTGAAGTAGACCGCGATGAGGCAGGTTTGTATTACCTTGATGTACACACCGGTAGCCGGAACCTCGGCAAACAAGTGGCCGAAATATATCAGAAGCTGGCGATAAAGTGCCAGTCGGGCTGGGCGGAACTTATGGAAGAGAAAGAACGGATGATAGCCGAGTATAAGGCTGCTGGCCGCAGGTCGGAGTTACAGGAAGCCGTACGCCAGTTGCATTGCTCGTTTAAGACAAAGAAACTGACTGTACCCCAGGAACTGTCTTACCTTGAAGGGCGCTACCGCGACGACTATCTTAACGACATGCGCCTGTGCCAACGTTGGGCTGAAATCAACCGCCGCATGATAGCAGGGCTTATCATTGACTGGCTTGTTGCACAAGGCTTCGCCGACATTGGTGTGTGTGGAGAAGAGCCGTTCGAGAGCGTCCACAACTACATCGGTTCGGACAACATCATTCGTAAAGGTGCAATCGCCGCCTACGAAGGACAAAAGTGCATAATTCCGCTTAACATGCGTGACGGCTCGTTGATATGTATCGGCAAAGGAAATGCCGACTGGAATTGTTCGGCTCCGCATGGAGCAGGGCGCATTATGAGCAGGGCGCAAGCCTTCAAGAGCATCAGTTTGGACGACTACGCCAAGTCAATGCAAGGTATTTATACCGAGAGTGTGAACGAAGAGACAAAAGACGAGTCGCCAATGGTGTACAAACCGAAAGAAGAAATAATCGAAAACATCAAGGACACGGTGAGCATTGTGAATACGATAAAGCCGGTATATAATTTCAAGGCAGCGGAATAAATATGGATGAACCAAAGATTTTGTCAGGTTTAGGCCAATGTGGTTACAGCTATCCGTTGGCCGATGTGTCCCATCTTTCAGAAAAAGATAAGAAGGACTTGCTAAGACGAGGAATGCACATTCCGAAAGAATTGCATTCTGACGAGGAGTTTGAACAATGGGTAACAGTATTTGCTGAATGGAACACGTACAGTTACAGCGACGGACATAAGCCTACGGAAGAAGAAAGAAGGTTCGATAGGATGGCTACCGCAAGCTATGAATGTGGCTTGTGGTATCACCGCAATCGTTTCAACAAGGGAGGAAAGAACATCTGCAACCACTTATTGATGAGTTGGTGGAACACGTTGCCCACGACCCGCAATACGACTGGCAATACTTGTACGAATTGGAATAAGCCAAACTTCGTTACATGAGGGCATATTTCTCACATTCTATCATTGCCGATAAGCACGAGAACTTCGGTTTTAACCTATGGATTGACACGTGCATCAATCTTTTGAAATATATTAAAGAAGACAGAGTGAACATATCTGATGAACAGATTGAGCGGATGAACGTCCGTAATGTCGATGATATTATTACATCATACAAAATTGACGAATACAAAACTGCGCCAATATCAGATAATGAAGATCCGACGCTTAATGACAAACGTTGTATCGGACGTGAAATATATGTGCGTAAGATGGAACGTTTTTATTATAAGATCCGTTTGTACAAGATGAGGGAATGGTGAAAATGATTGGTAAATATTTTTAAATAAATAAAACGTATCCTTATGAAAATTTCTGAAATAGATGAATTTAAATTTGATTTTCCTCCTAAACCGGATTATTCGGCAACAATAATTGGTTTGGGCGGAGCCGCCGGAAGAATTGTAGATAAACTTGTTGACAAAGATATTCCAGACACTAAGTTATGTGCTTTCGGTATGAACAAACAGGAAGTCAGTTCTCTTGTGCTTGCTGATAAGTTTCTGATCGGCTTTGACGGTCTTGGCAGCGGCAAGAACCGCGATTTGGCAACGTTGGCTTGCAGACATTCTTTGCCTGTCATTGAGAAGATATTGTCTGTACCATTTGTAGCCATTTATGTTGCTTGTCTGGGCGGGGCTACAGGGGAAAGCTGCCTGAAAGTGTTTCTTCAGGAAGCGAAACGGTCAAATGTCAAAGTGACAATGCTCATAACTACCATACCGCATCATTTGGAAGGAATAGAAAAACGCGACAATGCCAAAAGACTGATTGGAGATCTGAAACCTTTTGTTGACGGCATTATGGTTGTTGATTATGAAGATCTGAAAGCTACATCCATTCAGTCACTGTACGCGGAAGCTGACAGAATTGTGGCAGATATGGCGTCTTCATTTGTAAGTCTGTTCACAGTAGTTTCAATGGTATGCTTTGATTTTAATGATATTATGACATTCTTACGTGAGGCGAAGACAAAGATAATTGATTTTCGTTCTGTGAGCGGTAACATTGATACAGTGGAATATGGACTGAAAAATCTGCCGTTTGCAAAATATTCATTAACAGATGACATTGCAGCAATGATATTTGAGATTTGTGCTGCCGAGCCGCGTTCCATACCAAAAAGTGATTTTGAAAGGATTACATCATTTCTTTTTCTTCTACATGACAATATAGAATCTAGATTGACAATATCGCCATACAAAGATCTGCCGAACGGATGTTATAAAGTAAACTTATATTTGACAAAGACGTTTTCACAAGATTACGCAGAGTAGTCAGATTCGTATGAATTTGAAATATTTGTGCGTGCGTAAAATATTATGTTTTTATACAAGATGGAAGTGTGGTGGAAAATAGAAAAGTCGTATTAATATGAAACAGTTAGCAAATAAAAATGTATTTTTGTAGAAACCTTATAAAAACGCGATAATTATGAACACATTATCTGAACAATTAACCGAACTCTACAAACGTAAGTGGGGCGGCTTAATAGAACAATTGAAAGCCAACGGATTGAGAGGCCAACTGCAATGCCCCTTCTTGATTTCTGCATTACGAATAGCTGACATTGAAAAAAAGCGTGAAGAAAATAAATTGGATGTAGAAGAAAATCCTGAAAATGAAGCTTGGTATACTGACGCAGACATTAGAATAATGTTTTTCGGTCAGGAACCTTATATGTGGGAGAAATGGGATGAGGACATGAAAACTCCAGATGTGGGTGACCTGATGTATACATATGAAAAATTCTTGGATGATAATTATGTAACGCACAAGAACGGTGGATATTTTGACCAAGACAAGCTAAGAAGTCGGTTATTTAAATTCTCCATAAATGGAATTCTTTCATGTCTAATGGAAGAGATGGAAAAATCTTATCCAGGTAAAACCATCTCAATGATTTGGAACAATATCTCCAAAATGTCAGCCATTACAAAGTCGGGCGGTGGACCAGTCGATGCTTCAGTACATGAGATTGAACATGAATATTTTCATGTCATTCCTAAAGAAATCGAGATTCTTAAACCAAACATTCTAATCTTCTTCACAGGACCAGGTGAGAATACGTATTATAGATATATTCAGGAAAACTTTACCATGGATGGCGAACCGTTACCGTTAGCCTCCCTATCTGTACACGATGTGACCAAATTGCCAATCAAGGAAGTGGAGTTGGCTTACAAAACCCACCATCCCAACTCTACAATATCAGATAAAGCCCATTGGGATAATTATCATGCTATCCTTGCCGACATCAAAGAAAACATCGACAAATTATTAAAGAAAGAATAACTTGTGAATCACTTTGGCATAACCTAACCTCATCTTTGCATTGAAATAGATGGAAAGATGAGGTTTTATTTTTCCCTATGTACAACTAAAAATGGAAGAGTATGGAAAAGAAAAGCAAAGTGGTAAGTAAACGCCTTCAGAAGCAATTGAATGAGTTGGTAAGTAACAGGCAATATGACGAAGCCATCCAATTATTAGAGCCTATTGCCCGTAAAGGGAATGCCGATGCGCAATATAAAATGGGGAGATTGCTTTACAAAAAAATGACTTATACAGGGGCACGTTTTGTATTGGAAGACGTAGCCTATTGGATGAAAAAGAAAAAGCAACAAGCAGTGTGCCCGGAAGATTACCCTGATACAAACCAAATGATTTATTGGTACGAGGAAGCTGCCAAACAAGGACATGTAAAGGCAATAGTGGAACTTGCCGACTGGTATATTCCTTTATCTTGTGATAATTCCCAAGTCGGGAAAATCATCAAGCAATCGCCATCTTTCGCTCTGAAGTGTAACTTGGAACGGACTTTGTCTTTGTATACGCAGGCATTGGATGCCGGGGATGAGAGTTTCTTTGATACGTTGAAAGCGAGTAGTCTGCTTCACTCACGCCATGTACCCAAAGAGATAAAAGATAAAATCGTGGATATATTTTACGACAGGGCTAAAAAAGGGAGTTGGCGTGCTGCCAATTCAATTTTTGAAATAATAGAAACCAAACTGCGCTTCCCTGAACATAAACCCTATTATGACATAGAGATAAACGAACATGAATTGCTACATGCAGACTGGTTCCGACTGTTGTTAGACCACGAGGCGGAATGTGAAAAGGAAGAGAAGTATTCTGGGACAGACGCCCTTCGCTTACTATCTGATTTGGCAAAGAATGGCAACCAAGAAGCGTTGAATATGTTGACGGATATCGGAATGAAAACGAAAGGTCTGTCCGTTTGCTGGGCCGGAGATATCTATTATGAGCGCAAGGAATACAAGAAAGCTTTGGAATGCTATTTGGCAGGAGAAGGTGTATACAAACTCGGTGAAATGTATGAACGAGGAGAAGGAACCACACCCGATATGGAAAAAGCGTTCCAATATTATGAAGAAGCGGAAGACCGTTTCAACATGGGACGAATGTACGAACAGGGTCATGGCACAAAAAAAGATTTGTGGAAAGCATTGGATTGTTACCGCCACTACATAGATGGTCTACTTATCAACTCTTCCGAGTATGAAGAACGCAATGAAAAAATTCTTTATGCCCGTCGCTCGTTCCGTCGCTTAAAGAAAGTGCTTTATAAGCAAAAAGACGAGGTAATCATGAGGGTTGTTGCAAATAAGAAAGATGCTATTTGCACCTTTTCGTTCACCAGTTACAATGATTGTGTTTTTATGATAGATTGGGGCGATGGCTATGTAGAAAAAGTGAGTAATGAGGAAGGAGGAGAAATCCATCTGACGCATTCTTATGAGAAAGCTGGAGAGTGGCACATCCAGTTAAGAAGTGACGAGACACACACGCTTACCGCCTTGCATTATAACTGCGAGACCTGTGTACTTAAAGCATTGGATGTCACACAATGTCCGATACTCCTTGACCTATATTGCGTAAACCAAAGTTTGCGATATTTAAATATCTCAAATAATCCGAGGTTGGAACGGCTGGTTTGCCGGGGAAACAGATTGAGAACATTGAATATACGGAAGAATTATCGCCTTACCCAATTAGACTGTTCCGATAATCCTGGATTACACCGTATAGATTGGCATCCGCGATATGCAGCGTTGTCCTTAGTTTGTATGAAGAATACCGCTTGTTCTGAACAGCTTGCGCCTCTCGCCGAACTGCTAAAACTTAACAAAGGCGGGATGTGCGATGCAATCATGGAAACTCAACTCCAGCCGATATGCCTTCCGCTTACTTATTATATGCGCTGTATGACTTGGAACGGTGTGAAAGCCAAGATGAAGAAAGGAGGATATCCTATAAGTATAAATCATTCTTGGTCGAAGTATAAAGCTGCGTTTGATGATATGCGGTCACGGAATGATTTTCATTATGATGGCTCCAATCGCATTGTTTGTGAAGGCGGCTATACTTATTGTGAATGTTTTCACGCAGATAAGAAGGAATATGTACACCAAGATTTAGAGGATATGTTAATCAACTCCACTCCTTGGAGCGAAACTCTTGACATGCCTGTGCTGATGAGGGAGAAAGAAGGGTGGATGATGTTTCCCTTGGCTACATGGGCTGATGTGTTTTGCGATTGTTTTTCAGAAATGACATACTCACATTGGAAAGAAACAGAAAAAATTATACGTAGCGAGCAGGAATTCTGGGAATGGCTTCGCGGACAGCAAAAATAATAAGAACAATAAATACTATATATTATGGAGCAAAATACATTCAAGTCCTTGTCATCCTGGTTAAATTTCGATAACATTCTCCCAGCGTTTAAGGCCATATTCCAAAAACTAAGGCCGGATTTGTTTGAACAGGCAGATTGGAACATTTATCAAGATATATACCAAGACCTGCGAACACGCGAGGCTGACACGTCCCAATATTCTATCCTGATATTCGAACGCTGGGAAGATGCATCATCTCCCGGTTCAAACTGTTGTGTAGGGTATGAAGATGGAAAGGCATACGACTACCGGACAATAGGCGGATATCCTTTCTTGTCCGAATTGCTGGGTATGGAGATAACAATCAGTAACGACATTACATTCACTCCGCAGGAATTAGCTGCCGGTTTGCTTTGGGAAATCACATACGCCAAGCGTAACGGATTGGCTGATATTGACACGGAACATCTTACTTTCAAATACTTGCTCACTCGTTTTAACTTTGATGACATCTTGCCTGATTTCAAACATTTGTATCAAAAGAATGCACCGGACTCATATCAGAGAATGAATTGGGAAGTATACCGAAAAGTGTACCAAAATCTTCAAAGTCACGGAGTTTCGGAATCACGGTATATCATCTATCTGGCATCCCGTTGGGAGAGGTGTTCGCCAATGATTGACATGAACTGTTCCGTGTATGACAAAGACACGGATGAGGTTTTCCAGCCAATGGCTACCTATGCCCCTATATCTGAAATCTTGGACATGAACATCACCATAGAGCATGATATCATTATCACTCCTCAGGAATTGACGGCGGGATTGTTTTGGGAAATCACCTATTACGGACGGATGTCATAGTCCGTAACAGGTGAAAACACTTTTGGAAGTATTGAATGATTATTGTTCCACGCACTTGTTTAGCAATAAGGTCACATTCACATCTGATTCTTCGGTTTCCACCCCGATACTTCCAAAGCGAATGTCCGTATAACCCAACCACTCACTGACTCCTTGCTTGAATGAGGCCAGCGATAATTCATCCAATGGCTTTTCCAACGGATACTGCAAGAATATAACAGCTGAATTGTATCGGGACAAGGCTAACTTTTGGTAACGGGTCATAGACTCAATTATATAATCCAGCCGGGTATCAACATTTGGACTAACAGAGCGGTAATCACACTGCCTACCGTATTGCACATTGAGCAGAAACTCCACATCACTCCTCCCGAAGCTGCTCCCTTCAGCGGAAAGCATCCTTACCAGATTTTCACGTTTGGCCATTTTACGCAGATATTCCTTCCGCTTGTTCTGTCTAAATTCACGTTTCCGCTTTGAACGGTTTTTACGGTCAAAATTCAATTTAATTGGAAATTCAATACGAACACAACGCTCTCCTTGGCAACCTCTGCTACGGAGGCGGCGCGGAGTTTGATGCCGCCAGATGCTTTCCTTCAGTTTATCCAAAGCAACTTCATACTTATTATTCAAAACCTTTGGCCCAAATTTTCTTTGCCATGTTTCTTCTCTTTCGTCAGGTGAGAATCCCCAATAAGTGATTTCCCATAGACAGTGCATAGCGATTTCTATTTTGGAAATATGCACATCGTCCGCCACAACAATTTCTTTGGCCAAATCTTCTTCCCAAGTACAGTCGTGCATCGGGCCTACGCCAATCCATTTTTCTTCATCTTCCCATTCTCCGCCATGCCATTCTACAAAGATTTTACCTTCAAAATTATTTGCAGGTTCCATGTTACGAAGGATGTCGTATGCCTCGCGGAAGGCGTAGAGATTGTCAAGATGCTCCGGTTCGTGTCTTTTCAGATGCGGAAGAAGTTCGTCGAAGCCGACTTGCGTTAGTAATTCTTTTAGTGTCATAATTATTTATAGTAGAATGTTATGCTATAACCATTTTATTATCTAAGTCTAATGTTATCTCCTGCCCAGGTCTAATGGGCAGAGCCAAGTTATAATCGAGCAGGAACTTGTTGCCTGAGTTCAGTTCATTCTGCGTATCATACTGGACAGAATAAACATTGTTTTCCCATCCAAAGGAGACTCCGTTATATTTCTGGGCGAAACGCACGGCATACATCGTGCCGCTGATGATGGGACATTGGGCCACGATGACCGATTGGGTCAAAACGACCTGCATACGGCAACGCGCCACTAATCTCGTGGGGTTGGCTTTCACGCCGAAAGGATGTTCGGACAGGATGGTTCCGCCCTTGGCGATTATTTCATCCTGTAACGACTTGTTCACCTTGGGATGCGTGATGTCCAAGCCCGAGGCCACCACTGCTATTGTCTGTCCGCCCGCATCAAGGCAGCCCTGGTGGGCGGCCGTATCGCAACCCAAAGCCAAGCCGCTGATGACGATATGCCCTTGCTTGCCCATCTGTTCAGCAAACTCGTAGGCCATGTTCAGGCCTTCTTTGTCTGCTGCGCGTGCACCAATAATGGCTACATTATCCTCACGGTTGGGCAAATCCTTATTGCCAAGCACATGGACGAGCGGCGGTGCGTCTTGGCATAAATTGCGGAAGTGATGAGGATACGCTTCCTCATGATAAGGGATGGTAATCACTCCTGCTTTTGTCTGCCTGTCCAATATTCGTTTTGCCTTGTCGAGTTCGCGGATGGACATGGAAGCCGTTTCTTTCAGTGAATATCTTTCGCTTTCCATGTCTTCATATAGTTGCTTGGGAGAATACCCCAGCAACTGCAGGCATAATAATTCTTCTACCGAAAGATAAGAAAGCCTCCATGCCTCTATTTTATTTTGCTGCTTCTTGGCAGCCCCTTTCCAATCTTCGCTATTTTTCATAAGACAATATTTATTTTGCGGCAAAGGAAACCTTCCGATGTGCTGAATTGGAGCATAGGCAGATTATTTTTTCGTCTGCTTTCGTTTGCATTACTCTACATGTGGTTCGAAAATTTATGATGGAAATACAAAATATCTTCGCCTTGTGCTGCGATTTGGCACTTTGATGACGGAACTTTGCATCATCAAACCAAATAGGAGGAATAGAATGAAACTGGCAGAAGCATTAAGCATCCGCGCCGACCTGCAAAACAGAATCGACCAATTGAAGAGTCGGCTGAAATACAGTGCTAAGGTGCAGGAAGGTGACCAACCTTCTGAGGACGTGAACGAATTGTATAAAGAATTGGATGAATGCCTTTCGCAATTCGAAGTGATTGTTTATCGGATTAACCGCACCAACATGCAAACCGTGTACGAGGGAGAAACTCTCACCCAAATGATTGCCCGTAAAGACACATTGAAGTTGCGCCTGACGGTAATGCGCGACCTCTTGAAGCACGTTGTTGAAAATGACCGTTACGGGCGACAAGAAATAAAATATGTCCGCACAGTGGACGTGGGTGAACTAAGAAAGGTGACGGACAACTATTCCAAACAACTCCGAAACCTGGATATGAAGCTACAAAGCCTGAACTGGTCGGTGGATCTAATTTGACATAATAAGGCGTAGTCCTTCTTTGCATCAGACAATGGCGGCACTTCCTTGTCGCATGGCAGGGGCAACAAACCAAGGTGGCAGCTGGTAGAAGCATGGTTATTACCGCGCATCTCCGGCACGGCGTACAAACGCATAACGTACACGGCCCATGGAGGAAGATTATTGTGCATTACCTTGTGCCGATTGTCTGGAAGGAAAGACGAGGGATGGGTTGAGGGATTTTATTACTCTAAAATAGGCACTATGACATTCAAGGAACTTTTTTCGCAATTCAGTTTTGCCGAAATAAGACCGGCATTCCTGGATTTATGGCAAACCAACGAACCGAAGTTGGCCGAACAACTTGATTTGGACAAATGGGAAAGAATTTATCAGAACGTCCAAGCGTTGGAGGCGAAATCAACCCAATATTACATTCGCTTAGTATGGCGTTGGGAAACCTGTAGCCCGATGATAGACATGAACTGCTCTGTATACGACAAAGCGGACAATCACCTCGACTGCCCTGTGGCCTGTTATCCGTCGTGGTCGGAAATAGCTGGCATGGAATTGGTGGTGGAGAAAGACTTTGTAATCACGCCACAAGAGCTTGTTGCAGGCTTGCTGTGGGAAATCACTTACTTTGGCGGGACGGAAGATATGGCGGAAAAAACCGGAAAAGGATATTCCAATATCAAGGGGTGGTAATGGATAATACATCGAAAAAACTTTGACTAACTAACTTATTATAATAGATTGTTGTCTATATGGAAAAAAATGATTTATCTGAGCCTGTGTTTGATTTTGGCATTCCACACAAGACTTGTAGCTTCTCAATAATCGGAATTGGGGGCGGAGCCGGAAGAATAGTGGAAAAAATGCAGAAGTGTGAACTGCCGGATACGGATTTATACGTGTTTGGTATGAACAAAAAGGAAATGAAAGAATTATCTCTCGCTAATAAGTACCTCATTGGCACTGACGGATTAGGAAGTGGAAAGGACAGATGTTTGGCAGAGGCAGAATGTAAGAAATCGTTGCCGTGTTTAGAGCAAATACTTGCAGACAAACTTGTGTCTATTTTTATTGTATGCTTGGGCGGAGGAACAGGAGAAGGATGTATCAAACATTTTCTTCAGAAAGCCGCTGATTTGAAAGGTACGGTAAAATTGCTTATAGCCACTTTGCCGCATTCGTCTGAGGGTATGGAAAAAAGAAAGAACGCTATAAAAGTACTTGGTGAATTGGAAAAAATTGCTGACGGAATTTTCGTTGTGGATTATGATGCGTTGCCTTGCCATACGTTTTCTGAACTGTTTGAAGAAGCAGACAAAAGAGTCGCTAATATCGCGAACTCGTTTTTCAGTTTGATAATAAAGCACAGTCTGATTTGTTTTGACCTTAATGATGTGAGAAGTTTCTTGGGTTATCATTCTTGTACAAAGTTTATTGACTACTTTACATTATCAGGAAGCGTTGATTATTTGAAGGCTGAATTAGAAAATTTACAAAAGTTTCTTCCTACAAAATACGTCTCATTGGAGGATGTATCTAATTTAATCTTTGCTATTTATTATAATAACGAAATTGATGATAACCTTATCCGTGAACTTTTAGACGTTTTTCATGATTGTATATTAATGAAACTGGAAAACACTCAGATAAAATGGACGATGTTTGACGTCCCAACCATGCCGACAGGCATTTTTCGGATAGACATTTTTACCAAATGTAATTAATGGTTATTATGGGAAAAATAAATGAAGTATTCTTCGGTGAACATGGACTGACTTCCACATCGGCATCGCATTTGGCTGATTTGGCACAGGAGGTTATAGCCGGGAATGAAACGAAGTTGAAAAACTATGTGTCCAACAAGCTTAATCGCAACATTTAACCCCCTAATTCTTGCGTAAACAATGCGTAAACAAACTATTTCAGTTAGGGGGATTTAATGAGTTTTATAGGAGATAGTAAAATTCATAACTATCTGATAATTAATCAATATCAGCAAATCGGACTATCACAGAATATCATTTTATCGTTCTCATAATTTGGAGGTCCCAGGTTCAAGCCCTAGCTGGTCCACGTAATCA
>ULVF01051309.1_pt1 | contig 18379 bp, 16 predicted proteins | sample 1959201 | NCBI WGS metagenome assembly ULVF01 (sample SAMEA4835779, study PRJEB28245) | human gut metagenome | biome: gut microbiome; material: fecal sample | place: Denmark | collected 2008 | reverse complement strand
TAATATATATCCTAATGGAGCATATAAATGTTTTTGTAAAAAAGGACATTATAACGGTCAAGCAAGAGATTATGTATGGAGTTCTAGTAATCCAAAACCAGATGATAATATGTTAAATACATTTCCTTTGTATGTAAGAACTCCAAAATGTTTAAAATTTTATAAATAGTTCTTAACTATATTTAAAAATAAATATTCTAAAATTATTTTTAAGCAACAAAAAACTGGGACCGGAGGGATTCGAACCCACGACCAAGGGATTATGAGTCCCCTGCGCTACCGCTGCGCCACAGTCCCAGATATATTCATTTTTCCGGACTTATCATCTGTAGCTACGCTACCTTTTCCTCTCACAAATAATACTTAATCATTTGTTCGACAGAGTACCAAAGTCTCAGAATTATTCTGGATTTATGAGACTTACGGCAAGATTATATTCATTTTACTCTCTCAAATAAGACTTATTTGTTAAATAGAGTGCCTCAGTCCCAAGATATTTAATTTTCAAACTATGTTAAATTTAGCATTAAAAACATAAAAAATCAAGTACTAAACTTGCAATGATTTTTCTTCAATTAATTCATTTGCTCCAACAATTTGAGAATGTAAATTCATTTTTATCACGCAATCAGATGCAATTACACAGTTTTCGATATGAACATCATCACTGATTACTACATTATCCCAAATTATAGAATTTTCGATTATTGAATTTTTACCAATTTTGGTATTTTTTCCAATAACTGATTTTCCTTTAAAAATAACGCTTTTAGGAATATCGCATGACACATCTGCGAGATAACTTGCTCCATTTGGCAATTCTACAATTTCATCATGCGGAAAAATACATTTATTAAAAAAGACATCTTCATTTGATTGGATATATTGATTTATTGTACCAATATCACTCCAATATTCGCTTACTTCAAATGTATTTATCTCATGCTTATCAACTAATTTTGGAAAAACGTTTTTTGCAAAATCATAAAAAGTATTTTCAGGAATATAATCAAATATTTTATAATCGAAAATATAAATTCCAGTATTTATATAATTACTCTTTGCTTCTTCTACAGAAGGCTTCTCCTGAAATTCTGTTATATAACCGTTTGAATCCCTTACTACAACACCAAAATGAGGAACATCTTCCATTGCAATTTTTTTAATCCCAATTGTTGCAATAGCACCAGTTTTCTTATGATATTCAATCGCTCTTTGCAGATCAACATCAGATAGACCGTCTGCTGACAAAACTAAAAATGAGCTGTTTTTGTCAAAAAATGACTGACATTTTTTGACTCCTCCTGCAGTTCCTGACAGAGTATCTTCTTTTATATAATTAAAATTTAGCCCATAAGAGTTGTCAGAATATCTTTCAATAATCTTATCTGCCAGATAATAAGTGTTACAAATAACATCAGTTACACCAATCCCAGATAATTTTTCAAATAAAATATCCATTACAGGTCTATTTGCAACAGGTACAAGAGGTTTCGGAATCGATAATGTTAACGGTTCCAATCTAGACCCAACCCCTGCAGACATAATCATCACTTTTATATTCTCACTCATAATGCTTTAATTATACTTCAAAAAAGAATTTATTGCAAATTTAAAATCAAGTTGTATAATAAATTATATAAAGATTAAAGGGCTTATAGCTCAGTTGGTAGAGCAGTTGACTCTTAATCAATTGGTCGAGGGTTCGAGCCCCTCTGAGCCCACCATAAAAAAGCACCAAATGGTGCTTTTTTATTTATAATAAATACAACTATATTGAAAAAATCTTATCTATTATATTTGAAAAACCATCTTGGATTACAGATAAAGTCACACAATTAGCATGTTTTTTTACATTATCATTTGCATTACCCATAGCAACAGATAAGCCTCCGTTTTGCTTTATAAAATCCATCATCTCTACATCGTTATATGAATCACCTATTACCATTGCGTTTTTAGGATTTATTTTCAATACTCGAAGTAAAAAGTCAATGGCTTTATCCTTCGATACCCAATTATTTTGGAACTCTAAAATACTTTTACTTGAGGGATTAATTTTTAAATCAGGAATATTTGAAGAATTAAAAGAATCAATAATTACATTTTGATTATAATTGGAATTTTGAGCTGCATCTGATTTATAAATAACAGCCTTTTGCAAATTGCTTTTTTCACTAAATAATTCATCAAACGAATTTACTTGTTTAATCATAGATTTAGCCTTCCAAGGAAATTGTATATTACTTAAAGAATAAGGCTGTTCATTAAAATACATAATCAAATGAGAATTTTGATCTTTACGGTTTATTGATTTAAACCATTTAACTAATTTGGCACCTGTTTTAGGAGAAATAATATTTCTAAATACAGGTACTCCTATGCCATTAACAAGTTCTCCACCTTGCAATGCAATTGTATAGTCAGGTTTACTTACAAATTGATCACTTATCGGCAAAGTATCCTGATAACAACGAGCAGTTGTTAATACAACAGGAATTCCTCGATTATGAAGAGCATTTACGGTATCTATAGTTTTTTTTGTCATTAAATCACTATGTTCACTTATTGTCCCGTCAATATCTGAAAAAACAATTTTGATATTATCTTTGATTAACTTATTATTAAATCCACCATGAAAACTAGGAAAATTATTTTTCTTATAAAAATTGTCTTTTGACTTCTCTCCAAAAGAATTATAATAAGACAAATTATTTACTTTTTTAATTTTCATATTATATAAATCTCCTACTTATTACATACATATTATTAAATAAATGAAATTTTCTCTGATCATCAGTATTATTTTTTATATCTTTTAATAAATTTGCAAAATTACCGTCTTTTATAAGGTTTTCATACGGAGTATCTATTAAAAAACTTACTAAATTTTTAAAATCTCTGTTTGTTGTAGAGCTAGGAATTTTTAAATTAAAATACTGTTTTAACATTTGATATGAAATTTTTTGTTCATCCAATGCCATTTTTATAACATCATCTTTGACTATTTGTTCCTTGCTCTGATTTAAATTTGCAATTGAATGCGGATTATATTTTGCTCTTAATTCTGACAACAAGCAATCTTGACCGCTATGATGCACAATTATTGCTTTACCTTTTTTAGACAAATTACTGTGTATTTTTAATACTGCATTTCTAATATTTTCAGCATAATACATAACATGAGATGCTAATATCAAATCATAATTATTATTTTCTATATTTGAATTAAAGAAATCTAAATTTTTAGAATTTACAATCATATTTTTATCTGATTGCTCGAATCTTTTCCTAAAATCATTCAATAAACTATCATTAATATCAAATGCATCTATTCTTAATTGGGTTTTCGTGAATAAGTCTTTCAAACTACCTGTTACATACTTTGTTAAAATACCATTTCCACAACCAATATCTAACATTTTTATATTATTTTTTTTACTCAAATAATCAAAAAAATCCTGCTTTGATACTATTTCATTAATATGGTGCGCAATTGATCTTTTTTCATCAGAATACTTTAAATATGCCCTAAACCATTCATCATAATTGCGATGTAAAACAGTTCCTCCAAAAGAAATATTATTTCTACAAAAAACATCTTGAGAATATTTTTCTTTATAATTAAAAATTTTGGAAGGACTGTAATAACAACAATTTTTATTGGTTGCAAAACTATAAACTGGCATTAAAATCATAAATATATAAAACCTGAAAAAATAATTTTTGCGAAAATCATATTTTTTTAAAAATTAATAGCATTCTACCATATTAATTATTTAAAGCATTTAATGATTTGATTATTAATTTTTCTTCTTGTACTGCATTATATAATGATGATACTGCCCAGGCTAAAGGAGCATTTGTTCCTTGAATCATTTTTGTTTTACCATTTACATCTGATACATACTGCAAAGCCTCACTTACAGTTACACTTGGCATATCTAAGCCATTAGCTTTTATTTGATTTATGGCTTTTGGATTTTCATCACTAATTCTTGCAAGAGCTCGGTTTAGGTACTCAGATTGCTTAGCTTGTAAAAATTTTATAAGCTGTTTTTCCTCTTTCGTAAATTGTCTTTTTTCACTTTTTGCAAGTTTTATAAGTTTTTCAATTTGTTTTCCATATCCTACAGACATATCTGATACCATAAACCACTGGGCTTCCTTATTTGGAGTTGATAATTTTGCTCTGGCAAAAAACATATCAGGTTCAGAACAATCTTTAGATGCAAATTTATCTAAAATCTCTTTCCAATCCAAATTTAATTTTCTATTATTATCAATTGCATTGAAATAATTTAAATTCAAATAACTGTCAGGAGAATTACCAAACTCTCCATTACTTAAGCTAAATTTGAAAGGAGCATAACGAATAACACCATTTTTTCTTACAAGATTTTTTTCAACTGACTCTAATATTTCCATATGTTTTTTTACATCATCAATTACATTATCAGCTAATTTTATATCTGATGTCGTTACAAAAATAAGTGAAGAATCATGAGGTCTTATTCCCGGAGCTTCTTCCAAATATGTTTTTCGAACTCTTTTTGCTCCGTCTTCTATTAACTGATTAATTTCATCTTGTTTTAATGGATTTAAAGAGTTAAATCTATTTCTTACTTTTTGCATTTCAACATTATTTGAATATTTAGGAGAATACATCAAATTTTTAAATGCTGCGAATCCGCTTCTAATAGCTTCCGTATCAGATGTTAGACCGCCTTTTAGAGGAATTTCTTCCCAATTACCAGCAGAAGGAGCTGTAGGATAATCTATAGCTTTAAAAAATTTACTTAAATTATCTATAGATTCTATAACATTTTGAGGGATAGAATCAGATGTTTGATAGCCATATTTTTTACCTTTACCAAGCCCGTCTACAATCCCGTTACAAAGTTCTTTTAAAGCCAATCCGTGAGATTCAAGTCTTTTATTATTAAACCAATTTGAATCCGGTTCTAAAGTTTTAGGCAGAAATATATGAGGAATGCCTTGTAAAGCATTTCCTTCCCTATAACTTTCAGGGGAAGCTATTAATTTTGCAAAATTATCTTTTTGTTTTCCATAATATTCACCAATAGTATTCAAAGCCCTAGTCCAAGTCTCAGGTCTTTCTTTTTTTTGCATTCCACCTATTCTCATAATATCTGTAATCCAAGACCTTGCACTCATATCCCAATTTTCATTAGCTCCGCATATTTTTGGAATTCCTCTGTCTTTATCTAAAACTATTCCAAAATTACTGTCATCACTCATATCAAAAATACGATGAGCATCTAAATATTTTTGCAATTTTGCTAAACTGTCTGCATCATATTTTTCTTGCAATAAACCTGCAATTTTTTTATTATGAACATGGTAGGTAACTTTGCCTAACTTTATTTTATTAGGTTTATATTCAGTTGCTGCAATCATGACTTTCAAGGCATTTTTTAATGCCTCCATATTATTACCTTGATTTATTTTGTCAATTGACAATTTACTATTAATTGTAATTAATTGTGTCGGATTATCCGGATTGTTAACAGTAAATGAATCAACTCCAAACAATTTTGCTAATTTACTCACCCATTTTTCATCTTTGTTAGTAAGTTTTGTATTATTCTCAATATTTCTGGATAATTTTTCAAAAGCTTTTTTCGCAGTTTTCAATTTTATATTTCCGCCAAAAGTCGGATAATAAACATTCGATAGGGAATTTATTTGAGGTAAAGTATTTTGGTTTAATTTCTCTGAAAAATTATTGCTGTTTTGATAATTTTTAAATTTGATATTATTAGTAAAATAAGTCTGAACTGCAGATATTTGCATACATTACCCCTTTCACATTTATGCATATTTAGACACATAAAAGTCTGTTTTTAAATATTTTAACCCCAAAAGGATATCCTCTATATATCCCTTTTTTTTTATAGTAATACAAATATATGCAATTTATGTATATAAGCTTTTTTGTCTTAAAATTTTTTTACAAATCATTTATCAGATTGATAGTTATCAAACACTTAAAATATTTTTAACAACTATAAAAAATAAACACTTGACACATGTTGTATAATTAAATTATGGGCATCAAAAAAATAGTCTGCCAAGTATTATTAATTTTCATTTTTTTACTGGCAGGAATTCCAAGTACATTTGCAATAGAAGAAGTTGACGATGATGAATTATTTAATCCCATAGAAATTAAAGACGGGATTTCATTATCTGTTTTAGACTGTGTTGCAACAGCTTTTAAAAACAGTCCAAAAATTAGAAGAAAAAAATATGACTTAGATATTGCAAAAAGCAATTTAGGAATAGCCAAATCGCAATATTTCCCGGTTATTAGTGCAGGTGCAGGATTTTATAATGAAAATAATTCAGATAATATTTATTACAATTCGCACTATCGAGAGCTCCCGACAGTTGGAGTAACTGTAAATAAATTAATTTGGAATTTTGGTAAAACAACTGCATATATTAAAATGGAAGAATTTTATAAAATCGGTGCAGAATATGAATTCATGGACAGTTTATGTTCTACCTTATTTGATGTTAAAGCAAAATATTATAATCTGCTAAGGGCTAAAGCATATTTACAAATTGCTCAAGATAATGTAAAAATTAACGAAAACTTTGTAAAAATAGCGAAGAAAAAACCTGACCTTTCAACTGCAGAATTAAACTTAAGTGAAGCAAAAGTAAAATTATTAGAAGCAAAAAATAATTATAATAATGCAAGAGTTGATTTAAACAATTCAATGTACCTTGAAAATCAACCTGATTACACAATTAATAATACAAAAACATTTACATACAATAATGATTTTTCTTATGAAGAAAAAAATGTAAAAACAGAAGAATTCATTCCGCAAAAATTTGCATTTCCTTTAGAAAATGCAGTCCAAATTGCTTACGATAACAGTCCCGATTTGAATGTATTAGTCGCAACAAAACAAGCTATGGAGCAATCTCTTTTATACATAAAAAGAGCATATTTCCCTGATTTAACAGCAAATGCAGGCTACGGATTTAATAATTCTACGCAAACCACAAATAACAGCTTTCAAGTCGGAGTAAACCTTAATTCCACTGTAAATCTTATGGAATTAAAACACAGCATAAAAGGTGCTGACGCTCAAATAAACATCGCTGATAATGAAATTGTTCTTTTCAAAAAAGATTTATATTTTGAAGTAAAACGAGCTTTTAATAACGTTGAAAAAAGTGAAAATCAAATACCTACAGCAAAGCTGGAAGCGACTCAAGCACTTGAAAATCTAAGAATTATTGAAAGCAAATACAAAACAAATGAATTAGATTACGTAGCACTACAAAATGCAAGAAAAGACTATTTAATGGCTGTCACTGAATACATTGACAGTTTATACAACTACAATATGGCATTAATCCAAGTTGAAATGGCAATGCATTACCACATTGTAGATATTCACCACAAATCAGAGCACGCTATGAAATACCATTTTGCAGAATTAATTGAACATTTAAATAAAGTACTTGGTTGTGATGAAAAAGAAATTCAAAAAGATAAAAAAAGAAAGGTTAGACAAGAGCTATAATTCCTTGTTTATATTATGATAAAAATATGCTAATCGAAATTCTTAATAAAATAAACAACTTAAATGAAAACCTATTTTCAGGATTTGACAGTATTATAGAAAGCTTTGGAATGCCTGATTGGTTGACTGATGCAATCATCGACAGTTTCCATATCTTACCGCTTTTATTTATAGTATTTTTTGTAATTGAATTAATCGAATATTTTTATGCTGATAAAATCAATTCATTTATGAAAAAATCAGAAAAAGCAGCTCCTTTAATCGGGAGCATGGCAGCAATTATTCCCCAATGCGGATTTTCTGTAATAGCAAGCACTTTATACATTAGGAAATTTATTACCAAAGGAACACTAATTGCGATTTATTTAGCAACATCTGATGAAGCTATTCCTATTTTATTAGCAAATCCTACACATATGCACTTTGTTTTACCAATAATAGGAATAAAAATTGTTATTGCAATAATCGCAGGTTACTTAATTGATTTTATCTTAAAAGATAATAAATATATTCCAATAATACAAGAAGCAGATAATGACGAAAAAGAAGAAGAAGGTTGCTGTCATCATAGCGTTTCCCAAAGAAGAAAAAGAGAATTAATTTATCACCCGCTAAAACATACTTTCAATATTTTTATCTTCATTTTAATTATAACAATTATTCTAAACTTTATTATAGAAATATATTCAGAACATGCAATATTACACGTACTTCTTGGCAAAGTTAAATTCTTAGAACCTGTAATTACGGCAATAATAGGATTAATCCCCAATTGTGCAGTATCAATTGCATTGACAATGTTACTAATAAAAGGCTCAATAAGTTTTGGAGCTGTAATGTCAGGTTTATTATCAAATGCAGGACTTGGAATTTTAGTATTATTCAGACACAACGATAATATAAAAGATGCAATGAAAATTGTCGGAATATTATTGGCTATAAGTATTTTATCCGGATTACTTATTCAACTGATTTAGACAAGCTGAATATTTAATCTGTCAAATCTTTCTGCAATATCATCATCATTTCTGAAATATTTATCAAATTTTAACCCTTGATCTTTTGATACAGATCTTACTAAATCTGAAACAAAATCAAATTGGGTATCTTCATTCCACATATTAAATTCATCAACCAAATGTTCTCTAGCTCTAAGTTTTTGTTTAATATCCTTCATGCCTGTATTAATCTGTCTTTCATGAGCCCCCATTTGAGTAACATTAGACATCCAAGCAAAAGGAGATTTGTTTAATCTCTCATGGATTACATTTATAATATCATTATCTACAGTATAAGCGATTTTACCATCTCTTACAGACTCTATAAAATAAGCAAAATTCTTTGCGTAAACTTTTGATATTTCAGATTGATCATTCATATGTGCAAATTTAATATTAAATTCAGCTGCTGTTACAGGATTTATATCAAATAAACGTTTTTGTTTAAAATATTCAATATCTTTATCCAACCCCATTTTATTCGTTAAAGAATCCAAGACATCTAGTGTATGAAACATCTTATCTAATGTATATACCTCCGGAAAAGTATTCTCATTATTCAAACTTAAAATTCTTTGATCAACAGTATTCCACAAGGTACCTTTATAATCAGCTATTAAGTCATCATCAGGTCTGTAACTGTTTTGTTTTCTTCCTAAAATAATATATGCTTTATCAATATCACTACTTGGCAAAGCATGTTTTAAACCTATTGAACATACAGGATCATAACCTGCCATCAAAACTTTTACATCGAAATTTTGGGCAGCCAAAGCCTTTCCTACAAATTCATTATTAATCTTATCAGATACCTTTGAAATATCTGGGAAATTAGTAAGAGCTTTATAACCCTCTACAAAAACCTTTTTTAAATATTGGGGAATTCTCTCCAAAAAAGAAAAATTATCTTTTCTTATAAACTTATTTTGAGGATAAATTTTATCATCTAAAGCTTCATAAAATCTGGCATATCTAAAATATTGATATTGATTATATAAATCTTGAGTTGTGTTAATTGCAATTTGCGGAACTCTTTGTGTAATGCCTTGAAATTGCCCCCCCCCCGAAATTTGATTAACTCTGTTTATCCTCATATACCTTACCCCACTATATATATGTTGATTTATGATTATCCGAACCACCTATTTTTATAAGGTTTTTCAAATAATTATTTGTTTCATTAACCCTATCTACACTTACATCTTTTGGATATGCTTGATGATAAGCTTCTGATATTTGAATAAGTCCATCTGATTTATAAATAAAACTACTCAAGACTTTATTCGGATGATAAAATTTCATAGCAGTAAAATATGGATGTGAAAAGGATAATACAATATTATTATCTCCTTTAAGTGCATTAATTATATCCTCAAAAGCGCTTTCATTGGATAAAACTAATTTATTCTTCACAAAGTGCGGTTCATATTTCTTCCTGACATTAGAAATTATATCTGTTTCATTTATATCATTATCTAAAAAATTATTATTTTTCAAGTACCACATATTCCTATTTTTTACATCAATATTTTTCATTACATCTTCATATAATTTATTAGGATCTAAACCTTTTCTTGATGCTTGGATTGTAATAGCATGTTTAGTCTGGGCATAATGATTTACAGGCCAATGAGAATTCATCATTAAACAATCAGGATTAAGATTATATGTTTTTAACAATTCTTCTTTATTAAAATTTGTTAACGGAATAGCTTTACTTATTTCAGAAAGCATATTATCAATAGTGTTATTTCTTCTTTTTTGTAAACTTTCACAATATTTATCAAATTTAAAAGGATTTATCCCATAGGCTAAAACCTCAGAAATTTCACAAGGATTATTACCTTTTGATACTTTGTGAGAAAAACTTAATTCAACACCTGGAATAAATTTAACATTTTTAAATTTCTCAGGATTTTCTGCCATAATCACAAGAGCTTCTTTAACACCTTTGACAGAATCATGATCCGTTATAGAAAAAATAAATTTTTGACCAGTTCTTTTAAATAGATTATTTGAATATTCTGCAATTTCATTTAATAAATTTTTTACGGTAATTTTCCCGTCAGAATTATTGGTATGCATATGAAAATCTGCTTGAAAACCAAAATTTTTAATATTTTCAGGAGTATATGTATAATTTATTTTTCTTAAATTTAAAATCTCTTTTATAAATTCCTCTTTATTCATGACATTTGAAAGTGCAAGAGGATTTATTTTTTTTCCTGTAATTTCAGACACCCCTGCAGCCAAACTCTTTACATATTCACTACACACTCGAGGAGCCGGTTTTGCGATTTTATAAATTGCTACTGCTGAAACTAATGTCCCCAACATGATTCCTGCAGGAGAAACTCTTGATTTTTTTTGAGCAGCACCTCCAATATTTGGAGAATAAACATGATGTCCATGTACATTTTGAACTGATGAAACTTTCATTTTTACACCTATAGAGACTTCTTTTTTTTGAAAACGAATACATTTATACTTATATTTTAAAAATTAGCATTATTCAACATCCCAACGTACTAGTAATTGTATTATAATAAAAAATTCAAGGCAAAATATTAAGAATTCGTTATAATAATTATTTTTTTATAAAAACTCTTTCCAATTTTCTAGCAAATCTTACAATCGGTTTTTCAATATCAGCAGTTATCGAATCAACTAAAATTGTCTTGCTACATCCTAACCTTTTGCCGCACAATACATCTGTCAAAGGTCTATCTCCAACAAAACAAGTAGTTTCCGGCGATATTTGATGTTCCTGCATAAACTTTTTAGCAACTTTCACATCTGGCTTGTGAGCCTGAAATACTACAGGAAAATCAGAACAAGCAGAAACTTTTGAAATATAATCCGGATTATTATTATTTGATACAACTCCAACAAAAAAATCTTTTTTAACTTTTTCAAGCCATTCTAAAGTTTCTTTAGTATAACAACCTGTCTTAGAGCCCATAATTGTACTGTCTAAATCAAATAATAAAGCATTTATCCCCTGATTTTTTAATTCTGCCAAATCAATTTCATAAATATTTTTAAGATTATAATCAGGTTTGATAAACATTTCTTTCCTCTTTCTAATATTAATTATATGTCTTTATTCCTAGAGTTCTAACTAAGGCATATTTATAATTTTTCGGAGCTTGCGAAAATTTAACATACACATCATCATTTGTATTACCTAATTCTAAATTTTCACCATCTTCATTTTTTACAGCCTCAACTTTTGTAATAAACTGTTCATCAGGTGTAATAATTTCAACATCATCACCTACAAGCATTTTATTTTTTATTTTCACTAAGAAAAATTCATCATCTTTCACATCACCCTTAAATTCACAAAGGAAATCTGCTCCGGCTAAACCTTTTGAAATATCATAGCTGTAACTTTCTCCATTATTATCACCTAATGCAAAACCTGTTGTATATCCGCGATTTCCTACTTTTTGTAATTCTAAAAAATACTTGTCCAAATCAGCAGCAGGATTTTTCAAAACTTCATCAATCGCCTGACGGTATGCTTTAGCAACGGCAGATACATAATACAAACTCTTAGTTCTACCCTCAACCTTTAATGAATCAATACCCGCCTCAATCAATTGCGGTAATTGTTTTACAAGGCATAAATCTTTCGGGCTCAAAATATGAGAGCCTCTATCATCCTGTTTAATTTCTAAATACTCATTAGGGCGAGTTTCTTCAACAAGTCTATAACTCCACCTGCAAGGCTGAGAGCAATTACCATGATTAGCTTTTCTTTCACCTTTAGAAAAATAATCACTCAAAAGACATCTTCCCGAAAAAGATACGCACTGAGCACCATGAATAAAACTTTCCAACTCAATATCAGGCACCTGTTTTCTGATTTCAGCAATATCTGCAATAGGCAGCTCTCTTGCCAAAATAACACGAGTTGCACCCAAATCACGCCAGAATTTAACGCTTTCATAATTCAAAGTATTAGTCTGGGTGCTTACATGAATAGGCACTTCTGGAATACGTTTTCTTATAAGATTAAAAATACCATAATCGCTTATAATAAAAGAATCAGGCTTTGCATCTTTAAATCTGTCAATACATGCCTCTAATTGTTTTATATCATTGTTAAAAGCAAAAATATTTATAGTTACATAAGCTTTTGCGCCAAGAGAATGAGCCAAATCAACAGCTTGTTTTAAATTATCCATAGTAATTAAACTGCCTTTTCTCATTGCTCTAAGACTAAAATCAACAACTCCTAGATATACTGCATTTGCACCATATCTCACCGCATATTCTAATTTTTCCAAATTGCCCGCAGGCATCAAAAGTTCTACATCTCGCATAACTGTATATTATCCCAAAGGATACAAATAATCAACCGATTAGGTGATGCCCAAATATGATTAATGAATAAGATATATATATAAAAGATTTTTATATGTTTATTGGAGAAGAAAAATGCAAACAATTGAAAATGCAGCAACAACATTAAAAGAAATCTGGGATTATCAACACCCTGTAATGCATACTTGGTTTGTGTTAAGTTCACTTTCCTTATGCGTTATGTTCGCTTTATTATATTTTGTAATATAATAAAACTATGAGAAAGCTCAGAATATTCTTAGGTTATCTGACACTGATATTAATCGCAATAAGCATGCTATACCCGTTTTTTGCGATGGTAAATCTCTCTTTTGTTGATAACAATGAAATATTTTCCCATGCCGGAAGAATTTTTCATCCGAATATAACCTTGAATAATTATAAGAATGTTTTTACAGAAATACCGATGGGGTTATATTTTTTCAACAGTCTTTTGGTTGCAACAATAACAACCATAGGTCAGGTAATTTTCGCATCACTTGCAGGATATGCATTTGCAAGACTTGATTTCAAATACAAAAATGCACTATTTTTAATTATCTTAATTACCATGCTTATCCCTCCGCAAGTGAATATTATCCCATTATTTTTCTTAATGCGTGAATTACACTTAATAGACACATACCAAGCGTTAATACTTCCGGCATTATTTGGCGGGTTTGGAATATTTTTAATGCGGCAATATTTTCTCGGCTTACCAAAAGATTTGGAAGAAGCAGCAAAAATCGATGGATGCAATTTATTTCAAACATTTTTCAAAATAGCATTACCACTGGCACTTCCAACAGTTGCGACTCTTGCAATATTCACCTTTGTAACAACATGGAACAGTTTTATGTGGCCGTTAATTGTTACAAACAGTGAAAGTATGAGAACATTACCTGTAGGTCTTGCAATTTACAAAGGCAGCTTCAGAGAACTTACCCTATGGGGAAATCTTCTAGCTTGCTCTGTAATCTGCACAATACCTGTGATCGGAGTATTTCTGTTAGGGAAAAAATATTTCATATCAGATATTTTACAAGGTTCTGTTAAAGAATAAAAATTACAATTTGTATCTTAAAACAGAATTTGAACCTTGAGATGATACGAACAATAATCCCCCGTTAATATGGACTCCATAAGGTTTTTGAACATTTGAGATAAGAACGGAAATAGCACCTGTAGGAGTAATTTTTACAACATTATTGCTATTGTAATTAGATACATAAATATTGCCATTGTCATCACTTACCATGCCAATAGGTCCGTTTATTTTTGCATCTTTTACATATACAATTCTTTTCCCGTCAGGGGTAATTTTGTAAATCATATTATCAGCAAAACAGGCTACATAAATATTCCCATTATTGTCAGTGGTAATACCTGTCGGACTTGCAATATTGTTATACATCCCATTTGTCTGCTCAATTTTTGGTTTTGCAGCCTCTGCAGCTTTTGCCTCATCTGCTTTAATAGTCTGCATATCGGTGCTCATAGATGTTGCTAACTGCTGGGCACGAGTATAAATAGCACTTTCCGGGGGAATTAACGATAAATAAGACTTTGCTTTATCTGTCTGACCTAATTTATTACTTAAATTTGCAGCTTTATAAACTGATTCATAATCATCAGGTTTTCTCACAATAATCTGCTTAAACACAGCTAATGCAGCTTCATCCTGCTTTAAATACTCTAAAATTGAACCTAAATTATAATAAGCATCAATATAATTCGGATCAATATTAATCGCCTGTCTAAAAGATGCCATAGCTCTGTCATATTGACCTATCTTGTAAAAATCAATTCCTTGATTATACTCTAATTTAGCTTCCGTCTTTGGTTCATAAGGCATTACAGGTTCCGCACATAGTGCAAAACCTGTATTAGCCAATAAACATAAAGTTATTAAAAGTTTCTTCATTAATATCTCCGTAAACTATTTTTGCAGATTATCAAGCTTTTCAATAATTTTTTGATTTTTTTCTGCGAATTCATGTCCTCTTGCAATTATAGCTAATTTTAAAATATTTGCAAGATTAATAGCACAAAGTTCTTTATAATTATCAGGCAATCTCAAACTCCAATTTGCATCACCTGAAGTGCCAGGTCTGTTGTATACATCATATATATTGAAATAATCCGTAAAGAAAATTTGAATATTTTCAGCTTTAGATGCAAAAATTTCAACTAACTTTGTCTGAGCTAAAAATTCAGCATCATCAGTAAGATGAACAATAATATCATCTTTATTTTCAGCTTCTGCGAACAAATCATCTACAAGATTTTTTGCATGCAAATATCCTATATGAGAATGGATATTTTGATCAGCCCACATTTTGATAGGTTCATTGTCATGAGTACCTACCATTGCCCAACATCTTTTGTCAATATTACAACATCTGTATGGATCTTCAGATTTGTCAGCTTCTACAAACTGAGTAAGCTTCATCCCTTGCAATCCGTACTCTTTCATAACTGCTGCTACTGGATTTGTAAGAGTTCCTAAGTCTTCACAAACAATCGCATCTTTATCAAGACCTTCTTCTTTTGCAGCTGCAATTACAATTTTTTCAATCAATCTGCCATATTCTTTAATTTGTTTTTTAGATAAAGTTTTAACTCTTTTTTCTTTATCAGCAGTAAGCTCCATATCTAAATCTTCTATTTTTGCAATAGCGTATTTAGATAATTCAGGATGTTCAGGAGATGAATACAATCTGCCTGCGCCTTGTTCAATTTTAGGTTTTTTACCTGCTTTATAAACCCAAGGATCAATAAGACCTACAATATGGTCAATTCTCACACCGCCAGGGTTTTCTCTGAACATTTTTTTGTATAAGTTTTTCAACAACTGACCGCCTTCATCTAAAGTACCGTCAGCATTATACATTCTATCTGGATCCATTACAGGGAAGCCCCATGCCTGACCATCTTTTGAGAAATAGTCAGGAGGACATCCCAAACACCATCCTTTTAAGAATAATGACTGATAAGCCCAAGTATCACGGTCAGAGAAAGCAACTTGTCTGTCTGCAATCATTTTAATACCATGTTTTTTTGCAAATTTTCTAGTTTCTTCATTTTGTTTACTTATAACAAACTGAGTAAATTTATATAATTCAATTTCATCAGAATATTTGTTTTCAATTTCTTTAATTCTATCTGCATATTCCATTTTTTGTTCAATAGATTGAGGATTGAAAAGATTTTTATCAGTTTCAGAATTCCATAAAGGCCAGTAATCATTACCATGTTCTATAGACAATGCTTCGTATAAACTGTCTTTATCTAACCAAAAACTGTTTTCTCTTTTAAAATGTTCAAATTCTTTTTCTAATTTTTTAACAGGATTAGATTTAAAGTTATTCCAAGCTTCCTGCATTGCTTCACTATATTTTTTATAAGCATATGAATAAGCAGTTTTGTTAACATCTTTATTCGGGTTTCCGTTTACAATATCATTGTATGTTTCTTCAGAAAGAATTTTTCCCCAATCTTTAGTAGTTAACTCCTTCAAGTTGATAAATAAAGGGTTGTCAGAAAAAATAGTACCTGTGTATGGAGAAGAATCACAAGATTTAGTCTTTCCTGCAGGTCCAAGCTGAATTGCATCAAACAAACCTGAAGCATATTCAATAAATTCTTTACCACCGTCAGTATTTATACTGCCAAAACCAGTATTTTGTCCCATTGCAGCAGGGAAACTCCCATTATGCATAATAAAAGCTAAGTTCTTTTTACCTAAAACTTTTAAAGCTTTTCTAATAGTTTTTTTAGCGTCTTCAGATAAGACGTTAGATTGTTTTTCTAAAGTACAAGTCATATTTACCCCTTCTTCCTATATATCAACAAAATTGATAATATCATGAGGTATTTTTTTTTTCAACTAACAGACAATTTTTCTACTATTGAAACAAGAAATTCTGAAACAAGTACAAAATGACTAAATAATTAGTCATTGCGAGGACAAAGTCCGAAAGAATCCGGCTGATTGAAAACAAAAATAAATAACCTCTCATTCGCTCTCAATAAATGGAGGTCATTCTGACGCAAGTTCAGAATCCTGTAATCACAATACTCCACCAAATAATTCATCAAGCTGACTTTTGACAAAAAACACCTCAAATTTTGTTATATTAACTTATAGTCATAAAAGCAGCATTTAATAATTTATATATTAACTGTTTATTCTTTTTATCTTGTTTCTCAATTATATTTATTATCTCTTTATCTAAATTCTCCGGTAAATTAACTGTAGAAAACTTAAAAAATTCAATCAATTCAACATCAAATACATGGGCAATTTTCTCAAGCACATGTAAAGACGGATAAAATCTTCCAGATTCAATCCCAGATAATGAAGACGTTTCAATATCAATCATTTCTGATAATTGTTCTTGAGTGAGTCCTTTTGATTTTCTTATTTCTTTTATTCGTTTGCCTAATAATTTTTTATTTTCCATAGATATATATAATACTAAGATTTTCCTATAAAAATAAGTAATAATATCACGTTTTTTATTTTTAATTACGTAATAAACACTTTATACCCCTTGACAATCACGTAAAAATGATTTAAAATAAGTGTATAACTATTAGTTTTATAAAAACTACGATTTATGCATATACAAGGATGGCTATTACATAGAGTAATTAAATAAGAGAGTAAATCTTGAAAAAAAAGAAAGGTGAAAAGATTATGACAAAACGCTATGGTTTCACACTCGCAGAAGTGTTAATTACATTAGGTATTATCGGGGTAGTTGCTGCAATGACTATGCCTACTTTGATAAATTCAACTCAAGGTGCACAGTATAAAGCTGCTTACAAAAAAGCTCTATCTGCTTTATCTCAAGCTGTTACTTTGAACGTGGCTCTTGATGAATGGAACTTCGCTGATGCTACAACAACATCTCCTTACACTATTGCAGAAATGTTAACAAATCGTATGAACGTTGTTAGAACAGAAACAGCAGGATTTAAGGGAGCAGATGGAAATCCATACACAGTAACAACACCGACAGGCGCAAAAGGTGTAGCAAAAGTTGCACCTACAGCCCCTACAACAACTAATACAACATTATTCTTTAACGATGGAATTATGTTCACATATACAACAGCAACAGCAACAAGTTGTACTAAGGCAGATGGTGCTACTGCAAACCCATGTTATGGTTTCATAGATGTAAATGGGATCAAAGCTCCTAACAAAGAAGTAAAATGCGACGAAGGTACAGGAGCAGATGATAGCAACTGTGTAATCAAAAATCCTACAGATATTTACCCTGTAGTATTCTACGATCAAACAGTATTACCAAGTTCAGTTGCAGCAAGAGCTGTATTGTACAGCAAATAATAAATTCAGGTGTTCAGTTTCAACTAATATAACAGATGAAACTGAACGCTTCAAAAAGTTCGAATCTTTTTGTCGGCGGAGTTTCCCCCCGCCGTTTTTTTTAT
>ULVF01094282.1_pt1 | contig 18666 bp, 10 predicted proteins | sample 1959201 | NCBI WGS metagenome assembly ULVF01 (sample SAMEA4835779, study PRJEB28245) | human gut metagenome | biome: gut microbiome; material: fecal sample | place: Denmark | collected 2008 | reverse complement strand
CTTAATCAATGTCGCCTTAAGTTAGTGACATTGGATTTGCTCCTGTCATATTGAACAACTCTAAGCATTTGATGATGACTGCCTATACCCACGATGAAGAAGCTAACACATATACTCCTGTGACCCAGGTTAGATGGGGTGAAAAGTTATATATCAAAGTCACACCCAAGGCTGGAGTAAATGAAGGAGATTACGGCATCAACAAGGTAGAAGTAAAACTTGGTGAGAATGACACCCGTGCTTTATACACCAATTCAGATGGATATTACTACAATCCTTCCGCAGTAGTAAGCGATATGACATATGGATTACAATTCACCTTAACTGAACTCGAACCTATATTTGATGCGAACCATGTAATAGTTGGATCACATGCAGGTGCTTATATCAATTATACATATTCATCAGGAGTTTCATTAACTAAGACAAAATCCAATTTAGTTGCTGATAGATTTGGAAATATTTCTTTCCCATCATCTTATTCTACAACTACTACTAAGATTACCTCAGTAGATGACACTACAAAAACATTTAAGATGGAAAGTACAGATTATGAAGGTGGATGGACTGACAATGGACTTATATATATCTTATCCACTTCAACATATAACAACCTCACATATGATCTTGTATTCTTGCAAGGCTCTACCTCAAGCAATCTTGAAACTGAGTATTTAGCAGATTCAAAAGATAGCACACCTACAAAATATATAGCCAGACTTAAAAATGATACTAAAGACATTTATGTATATGCTGAAAAAACAAGTGGTAAAAAAGCAACTATATCTGAGATTACTTCTATCCAAGTTGCAAATGGATTAACCAGCTTTACTGATGAAGGTGCAATCTTTAAAGCTACAATAAATGGTGAAGATAAATACTTTATTAATAAAAATGGTCTATTAACGGATTATTCAACAACAAATCCTTTGACCCTAACTGGATCTTTAGGAACAATTACTACCGATGGCATTTGCAATGCAACCGTGACAAAAGACGACAATACTATAGATACAACTTATTCAATGAATGGAGAATCTTTAACAATAATTATTGACGGAAAGAAGCATACTTTGAAAGTCGATACAGCCACTAACACATATCAAGAATTAAAATTCTCTGCTGGTTTATATATCGGTGGAAAAGTTTCTTCCTCGCATTCTTACTATAAGATGGAATTAACTACTGATTTTAAAGGAAAATGGGAATCTGCTGGAAGTAACTCAACAATTACATTCAACGATGATCAAACATTTACTTTTAATTCATATAAAGTTTTGCTATCAGATAATAAAGACTTAGCATTGGTAAGAGATAGTAATAACACATACTTATTATCAAAGGATATAACAGAATATAGTTCCGACAGCGTAGGTATGGAAATAGTCGGTCTAACTAACGGAACTCTAAAGACAGGTGAAAAGTTTGTTGCTGATATATACGATGCTAATACTAGCTCAAGTTCTCTTGTTAAAAAAGCTGTATACTTCGATGGAAACAATTATGTTTTTGGAAGTATCAAGAACAACACAGCCATCGATACTAAGGGAATATCGTTTATATTTGTCACTGAAGACAACCATGAAATCAGCATGAAAAATAACAATGGTGCATTAGAAATAGCTATAGATGTATCTGGAACTTATACTGATACAGACACTGAAAATAATAATGGAGAACTAATTTTATCAAAAGATGGTACTGGAACTTTAAACAATGTAGCTATAACTTATGAAGTGAATTCCAAAGATGTAATCATCGTCAAAGAAGGCAATACGACATACACAATTTCGTTAACAAATAGCACATACACAATTACAAACACTGAAGCATTAGTCCTTCCAGCTTTTGCAGGTCAAACATTCCAAGGCAAAATTGACTATGTCGATGAATACGACGAGGAATATGGTTCAGAGACTTATGAAGCTTATATAAAGTTCTCTTCTTCAGAAAAAACTTTATCATTCTCAGCCGGTGATGGAGCTTCAGCTTCAAATGTTGAAGGTGGTGAATATTTAAATAACAAAAATGTGGAATATGCTTATGATGAAACCTCCAAGGAAATCACCGTAGCTTTAAATGGTCACGCTGTGGTCTTTGTTTATGATTCAACCAAGAATACTTTAACTCCAAAATCACAAGTGGCATTTGAATCCTTCTTCATTAGAACATACTCTGATTATGCTTTTACTAAAGTAGCTTAATCCGATATCAAAAATAAAAAGGCTTGGATTTTATAATTTCCAAGTCTTTTTATTTTCTGTATTTACTAAATCTTAATTAAGCAGTTTATACAGGCTTATTTATGGTTGTAGAGAAAACCTCTACTTGACCGAACATGAAGAAAACAACTTTAAGATAGCTCCTAAGAATGTAGATAAAAAATTAATAACTATAAAACTAGACAAGATAAATCATAGCTATGGCCTTAAATCCATAAATATGATTGCCAACAAATATAATGGTTTCGTATCTATACATCGAAGACAACATTTCTATTTTAAATGTGACTTTGTAAGAAAAATCTAGTGAATAAAGCTAGCAAATCCAATAATTTAACTTTTTATATTGTATGTTAAATGAATATATATAAGTGTTAACTCTCTCTTAAATAACCCTAATTTTTAAACATTGCAATTGACCTTTTTTAGTTTATATTTAAAAGCATGTGTTTTAAAGCACATACACAAATAATATTATCAAGACTTATACCAAGGATTATAAAAATGATAAAAATTGCAATAATAGATGATGAGAAAGAAATGTCTTCCATTCTATCCAATTATGTAAATAAATACGCTAAAGAAAAGAATATAGATATTAATATGGATATATTCCAATCTTCTACTGATTTTCTAACCAATTATAGTGGATACGACATCATATTCATGGATATCAAAATTAAAAATGATATCGATGGAATGGAAACTGCTAGAAGACTTAGATTAAAAGATTCATCAACAACACTGATTTTCGTAACATCTTATGAGCAATTTGCAGTCAAAGGATATGAAGTCATGGCTTTTGACTTCATCATAAAACCTATTATATATGAGGATTTCTCTTTGAGATTCACCAGAGCTTTAAAGCATATAAATAAAGATATAAACAACAATACAGTAGAAATAAAATTTGGAAATAATATAAAGATCATTTCTATAAATGATATCTACTATATCGAAACTATAAGTCATAGCTTGTTATTCCATACTACCAATGGAGATTACAAAGGAAGTGGATCCTTAAGAGAATATGAATCTAAACTAAAAAGAAATAATTTCTATAGATGCAATAACTGTTATTTAGTAAATCTTAGGTACGTAAAGAATGTAGAAGGATTAGATATATATGTAAATACGACCAAACTAAATATCTCACGTCCTAGAAAGAAAGGATTTCTTTCTGCATTGAATAGATTCTTAGGTAAATAATTATGATAGAAATGACTCAATTACAGTTCTATAAATCATTTCAATTCATGATAGAACTGATGGTAGGTGAATCTTTATTTCTAATTTCGATGAAGAGAAGGAAGTATTTTATTATTAGGTTAGTTGTTGGATTATGTGCAATATTTACCATTTCTTATTTCTTCCCAATAGCATCCGATAATTTCCTATATAGGTCATTTATGTTTATATCCTTATTCGTCACAACAATAGCTTTATCGAAGTTTCTATTCAAAGAAAGCTTATTGAAATTATCTTTTTGTTGTGTAGCTGGATACACAATTCAACATTTAGCTTATCAAATGAATAACATCGCCGTCTTAGCTATGACTAAAGGTAAATCAACTATATCTGGAATGTATGGTCAAAGCTTTATGCCTACTTTTTCAAATCCATTCTTTACTGTCGTATATTTCTTTTTCTTCGTATATATCTATTTTTTGGGATTCTATATATTTGGAAGAAAACTATTGAATCGGAAATTCCAAATGCCTCCTTTATTTGGATTTATACTTACATCGACTCTATTATTAGTCGATGTAATTTTAAATGCTGCAGCAGTTTATATAATACAAACTTATCAAGGATTAATTCTAACCGGTGTATATAACATCGTTTGCTGTATTTTAGGATTGTTCCTGCAATTTGAAGTCTTATTGAGATGGGATTTGTTTTCACAATTAAGAATGAGCAAACTGATAAGAAGATATGAAAAAGATAAATATGAAGCAGTCAAAGAAGCTATGGATATAGTCAATATAAAATGTCATGACTTAAAACATGAAATTAATAGACTGAAAGAAACATCTACAATTCCACCTGATTTAGCAGATGAAATGATTGATTCGTTATCTAGCAAATTATCTATAGCTTCGACTGGAAATTCAGCATTAGATGTAGTTTTAAATGAAACAAATAAAATTTGTATGAAAAATAAAATCAGAGCTAGTTATATGGCTGATGGAAGTCTCATCTCTTTTATAGACGAAGAGGATATATATAGTTTATTCAGTAACTTATTAGATAACGCTATTGAAGCTGTATCTAAATGTCCAATAGAGAAAAGAACTATGGGAATCAGAATAGAAAATAAACTAGATCAATATGTGTCTATCACTGTATATAACTATTGCATAGATTCAGAATTTGTATTTTCTAATGGATTACCAAAAACGACTAAGAAGCATGAAGATATTCATGGCTTTGGACTCAAATCAGTTAAACGCATTTGTGAAAAATACGATGGTACTCTAGACATTTGTCCTGAAAATAATTTTTTCAATGTGAATATTCTTTTTAAAAATACTCAACCTAACAGCAAAAAATAATAATCGACAAAAACTAGCAAAATGACCATTTCTTTAACCATCAAATAACAATCTAGGTTTAGCAAACGACAAATTAAGGGGTCTAAAATTGCTTAGAAAGCGCTTTGAAATCACAATACTGGAAATAATTTCCTTCTTTCTAAGACATTGGATCCTATCTAGGAAGCTGAAAGTTATTAATCAAAACACAAGGAGCTTAAAATGAAAAGCAAGAAAATTTGTTCGTTGTTGATGATTATGGGATTAGTCATGTCCAGTGGAGTTTTATTGGCTAGTTGTGGAACCAACAATGATTCAACTCAAGATTCAACCCAGAGTGAAGTCAAAGTTAGCAAGTTGAATCTCGACACTTCTAAAGTCAAAAAAGAATTTGATTTCAATGAAGCTTTCTCTTATAACGGATTAAAAGTCACTGCTGAAATGAGTGATGGAACAACTAAAGATGTCAGCTTATCCGATTGCAAAATCACAGAACCTAATATGGAGTTGCCAGGAAGAAGAATAGTACTTATTTCTTATTCCGGACAAACTGCTAGATATCAAATAACTGTAAAGGAGAGAGTCTATCCTACCATCTCAGAGACTTCATTGTTAAATATCACCGGTGAAAACGAATCAGTTGCATATAGAGTCGAAGCAGAAAACATCGATATGACCAATGTCAAAAAAGGCGAGGGTGTTACTAGCTTCGTTAAAGATGCACCTGAAGGTGCTGAAATCACAGGTGGTGGAAAGTATCTCACCAGCTATGGTGCTAAATATAATTATTTCGGATTCACCTTCAATTCCGACAAAGAATATACAGGAATAACATTAGTCTTTAGAATGGCTTATAGCGGATCTAAGAACTCAATCGATGTACAAGATAATTTAAAAGCTTATATGAACAGAGAAGTAGTAGATGGAGAAGAAAAAGGTAAATTATCGTTAGTCGGATCTTTAGAAAAGGGTGAATGTACTTGGAAGGATATAGTCATTAGAAATGTCACTTTGAAAGAAGGAACAAATACTCTTACATTCGATGCCTTATCCGACAATATTCCTGATATCGATTATATCGACTTCTATGTAGGAATGCGTTACATCAGTTCAGTAGCAGAGTTGACAGAAGGAACATTGATGAAAGACTTAGAAACCTTCGATACTGAATATGCATCTACAAGAGAAGATTGGGCAAATGCTAACCCAGATAAAATAGTGAATGGTTTAGGACTTGAGACAGTAACTAAGGAATCCGAGGGAAAGACTACAAGTGGTGGAAAATCAGTGGCTGCTTTAAATAGAGGATCTCAACTTTCAACCACAATGAGATTAGCTAAAGATTCAACAATAAAATTGGAATTTATAGCTGCTAAAGTAGATGATTACAAAGTTAAAGAAAACTGGGAATTCTATATCGATGGATTCAAGCTTGAATTAGTCGAAGATAGAAATATCAAAGGTGGTAATGCAGCTGCTGGTGAATATTGGGATTGGATTGCAACTGATTTAGGATCATATAACTTAACTGAAGGAGATCACTTCTTCTTGATAAAGAACACTGGATCCGATTGCAACATCGATGGAGTGCAATTCACAGTAGTATCTAGTGGCTCTTATGATGAATCAGGTTCAGCCTTAGATAATCAAAAGAAACCAGAGCCCGAACCTTCTAAAGCCGATTTAGAAATAAGCGCTGATGGAGAATATAAGATAGAAGCCGAGAATCTCGATAAAACAAATTGGGTATTAAGGAAAGACTTAGCTGATGCCGGAATGGGATTCACTGAATCTTGGAGCAACAATTTTGGATTAGGAACCAGCGTTAGAGGATTGACTAATGGAACCGTCATCACCGCTACTGTCGAAGTCAAAAAGGCTATTAAAGATTTAAGAGTAGGAATGAGAATGTCTTATTATGACAGTGAGACATATGATTTCTCAAATACAGTAATCACTTTTGCTGGACAAACATTAACACCTGTTCCTGCAGGAACTTTCGGCCATAGAGATGGTAGCGATTATTGGAAATGGGTTGATGTTTCATTAGGAAAGGTAGATCTTGAAGTTGGAACATACACATTCAGCATGACTACTAATGGTGGATTCAATCTCGATTACTTTAGTTTCTCAAATTTGGATAATTCTAATCCCGAGCCCGAGCCTGAACCCGAGCCTGACACAACAATTACAAAAGCCGGGGAAACTAGAATTGAAGCCGAGAATCTCGACTTATCCAAATTAACTCTTCAAACAGGAATGTCATCAAATACTGAAGTAGATTCTAAAAATCCAAGCAATTATTGTGTTTGTGGTATGAATGTGAATAGTGTATTGAGCTTCACATTCAAGCTTGATATAGATGCAAATGTTCAAATATCAGCATTGATGGCTAAATATGAGTCTAGCTTCTCAACAAAAGACAAGTTGGAAGTCAAATTAAATGACACCACATTGGCAGTAGAAGAGAAGAATTTAGGAAGAGCAGAAGATGGTTCTAACGATTGGCACAATTGGATCGATGTTAAATTTGGTGGTGTTCAATCCTTGAGCGCAGGAACATATACATTAACTTTAAAAACATTGACTGATTCAAATGCAAATATAGACTGCTTTATTCTAAATACTACCGTTTCTGAATAATTCTATTTATTTAACAATTTAATAAAGGAGGTAAAAATGGCTTTTAAGAAAAAATATATATACCCGATTGTTGCAGGCGTGATAAGCCTTGGCGTCATCGGAGGTTTAATTGCAGGAAACATAGCTTGTTTCGCTAACAAAAATTTAATTACTTCATATTTGTGTGGATATGGATTTGATGACGATGGTCAAAATTCCAAAGAAGCAAGAGAAAGTGGAAACGAATTAGCTAAAGATGTCGAAGCTAGTGGTGCTGTATTATTAAAGAACAATCATAAAGTACTTCCATTAGCCAATAAAAAAGTAAATGTCTTCGGTTGGTCTGGAAGCGATGCTGGTTTCATGCCACAAGGCACAGGATCAGGAACAGGTTCAAGAAATGATCTAGTAACTTTCTTGGGTGGATTAAAAGAAGCTGGTGTTGAATACAATGAGAATTTAGCTAAAGCTTACAATGATTTAGGTTGGAATAGAGTCTCTGGCGGCTCATACGTCATCGAAGCTCATGGACAAAAATATAAAGATTTCTATGGAGTTGCAGAAGCACCTAAAAATTTCTATACAGATTCTCTTATGACCGATGCAGTTAATTATTCAAATACTGCTATTGTTGTAATAGGACGTATGATGGGTGAAGGAAACGATTTCTCTAAAGTTCAATACATTTCCGAAAACAGCAAACAATTACCTGGAGAGGATGGCGAAGATCCTACAAGAAAGACTCAGCACCTTTCCGAACGTGAAGAATACATGATTCAAAAGGTTACTGAAAATTTCGAAAACGTCATCGTTGTGACTAACAACGGTAATCCATTAGAATTAGGATTTGCAGACAACGATAATATCGATGCTGTAATCGATATGGGAATGCCCGGTACCCGTGGAACTATAGCAATTGGAGAAATAATCGCTGGAAAAGTAAATCCATCAGGAAGATTAGCTGATACCTGGGCATATGATTTATCTACTGCCGCTGCATACGCAACATCCGGATTAGAAGGTGTAGGAAGATATACAGACGCTGCAGCCTCTTACACTGAATATAGAGAGAATATCTATACTGGTTACTATTGGTACGAAACAGCAGATAAAGAAGGATTCTGGGATTCTAATTTTGCTAAAGAAAGATGGGGTATCAAGAACGGATATAAAGATGTTGTTCAATATCCCTTCGGATATGGATTGTCATATACAACATTTGATTGGAAGATAAATAAATGCAATTTAAATGATGGTGCTACGATTACAAAAGACGGAAAGATTGAACTTGAAGTCACTGTAACAAACACTGGAGATTTACCTGGAAGAGATGTAGTAGAGCTTTATTATTCAGCACCATACACCAAAGGTGGAATTGAAAAATCAGCAATCAAACTAGGAGCCTTTGCAAAGACTGCCGAATTAAAACCTGGACAATTCGAAAACGTCAAATTGACTATGGATGTAGAAGAGATGAAATCCTATGATTGTTATGATGCTAACAACAACGGATTCATGGGCTATGAATTAGAAAAAGGTGATTATGAATTAACCCTAAGAACTGATGCTCACACCTTAAAAGAAACATTGGATGGAACTAATAGGCTCACATTTAAAGTAGCTGATGATATTAGATATGAAACAGATAGTGTGACAGGTGAAAAAGTAGAGAATAAATTTACCACTTACACCAACAGCACTTCTGGTGCATCTAGTAAAATCGATGAGCCTTTCAATCCAAAAGCTCATTCTATGGATGGATCCGAGAATGAAGGTGGCCCTATTCAATACATGACCAGAAACGATTTCATTTCTACGTTCCCCACCGAAAAAGGTGAAGATAGAAAGGCTGGAAATCTAAAAGATGATATGTTAGAAGTTTCTGCCCCTGTCGAAGAAGAAGGAGCAGTTGCACCTACATTCAATTCTAAAGCTACTTCTTGGTCTATTCAAGAATTGTTCGGTGCCAATTATGATGATCCTATGTGGGATGAATTAGTCTCTCAATTATCATTGGATCAAGCAGCAGACTTGATTACAAGAGCTGGATTTGGAACCATGGCAATAGATTCTATTGCTAAGCCAAAGACAGTCGATGCAGATGGTCCTAGCGGATTCAACAATAACGTAACTGGTACAAACAATTTAAAAGCCGTGAACTATCCTTCTGATACAGTGATTGCTCAAACCTGGGATTGGTATATAGCTTATCAAGTAGGCTGTGCCATAGGAATCGAAGGAAATGCGTTAGGAATAGACGGATGGTACGGACCTGGTGCAAACTTGCACAGATCAGCATTAGGTGGAAGAAACTTTGAGTATTATTCAGAAGATGGATTATTAGCTGGAACCATATGTGCATATCATGTTTTAGGAGCTAAGGAAAAAGGTGTATTAGCTTATATAAAACATATTGGAGCAAACGAAGACGATAAAGGAAGAACCGAAGGAACCGGTGCATTCAAATGGTTGACTGAGCAGTCATTCCGTGAGAATTATCTAAAGCCATTTGAAATGGCAATTAAGGTTGGCGGTGCAAATGGACTTATGGGTGCTGCCACAAGAACCGGTGGAATGAGAAGTACTGGAAGTTACGCATTATTAACTGCTGTCGTTCGTAACGAATGGGGATTTGATGGAACAGTAATTACTGATTACTATTGTGGTGGAACCATCAATGACTTCGATGAAGGAATCAGAGCCGGAAACAGTCAAGTCTTGCATCCGGATATGAGTCATACATTGTTTGATGACTACACCAGTGCAACTGCAAAGAAATACATTCATAAGAGTGCAAAAGATGTCTTATATTCATATGTAGCAACTAAATACTATGCCGAAACTGCTCAAGGCTTAGATAAAGGATCTTTGATAGGTCAAAGTAAAGAAGTATATGCATGGTGGATACCTGTGTTAATTTCAATCGATGTATTGAGTGGATTATTGATTGCATTCTGGATGTTTATGGCTTTAAGAAGAACATTCAAGAAAGATAAAGTTATAAGCAACACAGAACAATACAAAGTTCAATAATAAAAAGCTCGTCTTAACTTATGTTAGGACGAGTTTTTATTTACTCATTCAATTAAAATATATACAATTAACTACTTTCAAAAACAGTAAAAAATACATTTACATTCATTTACATTATTAATTAAAGTCACTATAATGAAGATGCAAAAGTAAAAGGAGGAATGTGTTTATGGTTGATATTATTCTTTTATTACGAAGACAGAAACACCTTCAAAGATGTACAAGGAGTAGCGGGAATTATAATCGAGAAAAATACAATAGATTCCCACGCCTATGCCGTCAAAATCAACAATTATATGATTAATATAATAAGGAGCTATAACTAATATGAAACCAACAAAAAAAATACTTTTTTTATGTTTAATTCCTATGGCATTATTCAGTTGCAAAAATAGTGATTCAACAGCAAAAATTCTAATCGACATAATTGATATACATTACAATTACAATCGTGGATACGCTAGTGGAAAATTTATGGTAGAAGGTTCTGATATATATGTTCTAGATCAATTTAATAAGAGACATGAATTAAAAAGAAACAAAGAAACTAATCAAATCGAAACTAATTTTTATGATGAAACTGATGAGCCACTGGCTGTCTCAATAAAAGGGTATGAAAGAATTTTACCTATTGATAAATTTTTTAATAATGACTCAATTTTCTTTTGGTGGGACACAAATAAAGGCAACGATTCATTCCTAAACACTGTCGTGACAGATGTTTGGAAAAACAATCGTTTAAATAATATGACTACTAATAAAATTGAAAAAGTTTCCGGACAGATGATGCAAGAAGATTTCCCTAACACTGCTTCAAACTACAAAATATTCAAAGACTATAATGGAAAAGAGTATTACAGCTGCATAGATCATAGAAATAAATCAAATGGGATGATAGTAGATTCTAATTTCAACTTTGTCGAATATGATTCAGCAAAATCATATGATTGCTATGTTGTTAAAGACTATAATTTAGCTTTATTCTTGATGGAGAAATAATTGATTAGAACTTTCCCAGCCTGATAGACTATAGAAGCTATGGCGGCATCATTGTGTTTTTGGGGAATCGGGCCTTCCGATTCCCTTTTTGGCGTCCGAAAAGGAACGGAATACGGCAGAAAAGCTGTTTTTTTGTCGGGTTCCACCTCCGAAAACGCACTGAATTTTCTTGATATATAGGCTATATAAAAGGAAGAACCGAACATGCCCGTTCCGAAGGAGATTCTGGCCGTAGAAAGGCCTACGAAGACTGTGGTCTATGTCACATCCGCAGGAAACTACGGAGTCAAGAAGAGGGTCGGATGCCGTTACGTTAACGGCAGGAACGTGCTCGTAAACGGTCCTACCGTCGACCACATCATCGGCGGAAAGTATGTTCCCATCGCAAAGAAGGACGCCTCTTCGTTGGCGCCCACGCTCCTTGACTGGGCGGATGCACAACTATGCGAGGAACTCTCGCCGAGATCGAGGAGGTGTATTCCCACGACGATGCCATGAAGCTCTATGCGATGGCGGTGCTCAGGATATGCAACCCCGACGTGAAGGACTGCGAGCTGCAGGAGAAATATCAGGATTCCTTCCTCTCCGAATTCCATCCCGGCATACCGCTGTCCAGGAACACCGCTTCCAAGTTCCTTTCCGACATTGGAAAGCAGCTTTCCATGATCTATGCGTTCATGAGGAAGCGCGCGGAGAAAGTGGGAATAGACCACCATCTTCTGATCGACGGGACGCTGAAGAGCAACGACTCCACAATCAACACCCTTTCGGACTACTCATACAAGTCCAGGCTGAGGAACAGGAACGACATCTCCGTACTCTATGCCTTCGACCTGGAGAAGGGCGAGCTGGTCTGCTCGCTCTGCTATCCCGGCGACATGCTGGATGCCACGGCATACTCCGATTTCATCAACAGATGCGGGATTTCCGGCGGAATCATCGTGGCGGACAAGGGCTTCCCGGTATCCGCCATCGAGGACCGACTAAAGAAAAACGGCAACCTCCACTACCTTTCCCCGCTGAAGAGAAGCTCCCTCATGATCAGAGACCATGCCATGCTTTCTTTCGAAGGCGTTCTCGCGGACGGAAGGAGGAACATCCAGTATAAGAAGCATCCACTTTCCGACGGCAGGTTCCTCTATTCCTTCCGCGATTCCGTCAGAGCCATGAAGGAGGAGAGCGACTATCTTAGGAACAGGAGAAAGAACAGAGACTACGATTCCGGGAACTACGAAAAGAAAATCAGGAGCTTCGGGACGATCGTCTTCGTCAGCGACACGGACCTGACTCCATCCCAGGCGTGGCAGTGCTATTCCTCTGGATGGGAGATCGGGCTCGTCATGAGGTTCTACAAGCATGCTCTGGAGTTCGACGACACAAGGAAACATTCCGACTACTCCGTCTACGGAAGCGAGTTCGTCGACTTCATCAGCGAGACGCTTACCTACCGGCTGCTGAACAGGTTCAAAGAAAAAGGCCTGCTGGAGACGCAAACCTATTCGAAGGTGATGAAGACGCTCAAGAGAGCGAAGAAGGTTAAGATGGGCGACGAATGGAAGCTGGTCAGAATCAACCCCACCGAAGAGGAAAGGCTGAGGAAGCTCGGGCTTCTTCAGGGTGAGGAGCCTCAGTCCAAGAGAAAGCGCGGAAGACCGAGAAAACAGGCTCTATAGTCTATTGCATTGGGAAAGTTCTAATTAATCCAAATTCATTCGTCTATAAATAACATGCCACTAAGCTATGTAAGCTATTTCATAAAAACTAATAATTTGTTATTATATCCGAGGATAAATTTGGAGATATCTATGCTAAACATTGCTATTGTTGAAGATGAAGAAGAAAAAAACAAGCTTTTATCTTTCATTAAGAAATATCAAGAAGAAAAGAAAATAACTATAAATTGTGATTACTTTGAAAATGCTAATAAATTCATATATCCATACAAGGGGGGCTATGATGTAGTTCTTATGGATATAGAAATGCCTGGAATAAATGGATTAGATGCATCTATAGAATTAAGGAAAAGAGACAATAATATTTTTATAGTATTTGTTACCAATATGAGACAATTTGCAAGTCAAGGCTATCAAGTCGATGCAGTGGACTTTATTATCAAACCTATTACTTATTATGGCTTATCATCAACAATAGATAAAATATTAAGAATTAAATCCAAAAGAATAGATAAGAAAATAACATTAAAAAACAACGATGGACTAAGGATTATAAACATATCAGATATAGTTTATATAGAAGTGAAGCATCATAAATTATTCATTCACACTCAAAATGAAATAATAGAGACTTGGAACAGTCTAAATAAAATAGAAGAGGAGATACCATCTTCTTTATTTGCTAGATGTAACATAGCATATCTAGTGAATCTAAACTATGTTAAAGGGATTCAAGGAGATGATGTCTTGCTTCCCAATGAGTCTCTAAAAATATCAAGAAACAAAAAGAAAGAATTTATCGAAAATTTAACTAAATTCATCGGAGCCTTAAGCTGATGTTCTTCAATTTCTCTTCAAATATCTTTTATTATCGATTCTTATTCATGTTAGAGTTACTATCATCTGAATTTTTAGCTACATATACTTTAAAGAAAAGGAATCATTATGTCATTAAATTAATATCAGGAGTCGTCTTGTCTTTCTTAATCGTATTTGTAAGTCCCATCATAGATGATCCTACAATTTCATCATTAATTTTCTTAGTGTATTTCTTATACACTATATTCTTCTTATGGTTCATTTACGACGAAAGCTTGATATCTATTATATTTTGTTGCTTGTTTGCCTATGCAACTCAGCATGTTTGCTATGAAATATACATGTTCATAGTTAGAATGGCTCATATTGGATCTGTTAGTCCATATTTAGGCGATATTAAATTCAATGATTTATCGTTTTTGACTGTGTTTGTATATTTATGTGTTTATTCACTTTTTTATTGGTTTGTCTGGGCTATTATCTATTATCAAATAAGAATAAGAGAAAAATTAGTTTTAAGAAACAAATCTTTATTAGCTCTAGGAGCTATATTGATCATAGTCGATATTTTCTTAAATTCATATGTCGTCTATTCTGATACGGAAGTAAGCGAAGTTATTCAAAATATATTATTCGTGTATAGTCTAACTAGTTATGTACTAATAGTATTCTTCCAATTGTTCATTTTAAGAAATAAAACCCTAGAAGATGACTTGGATAAAGTAAGTGAATTATGGAGACAAGACCAAGCTAGATTTGAAACAAACAAGAAAAATTTTGATTTGATAAATATAAAATGTCATGACTTAAAACATCAAATAAATAATATAAAAGAATCAGGCTTATCTGATACAAAAGCATTGAACGAATTAGAAAAGGCAGTAGATTTCTATGATTCCAGTATAAAGACTGGAATAGAAGCACTGGATATTCTTCTATTTCAAAAATCAACTGAATTTCAATGCAATCAAATAGAATTGATTCCTCTTATAGATGGTAAATGCTTATCGTTTATAAAAGAAACGGATTTATATTCCATATTCGACAATGCTCTATCAAACGCTATTCAGTCTTTAAAAGAAGAAGATATAGATAAACGCCTCATCAAAATAAAGACATCAAAAAAAGATAACATCGTCTCAATTCATTTCGAAAACTACTGCAGCCATCAAATAGAAATAAATAAAGATGATGGTCTTTTATTGACCACATCTAAAGAAGATAAACCTGACCATGGATATGGTATGAAATCAATGAAATACTTAGCAATAAAATACAATGGACAAATGGCTTTTTCTTTGGAAAATAACATTTTCTCATTGGATTTTGTCTTTTTCAAAAATAACCAACAAGGCGAATAAAACTACCAAGAAGGCAATAATTACTGCTGAAAACGCATACATAAGTTAGCTTTAAGCTAATCTTTTCAAAGGAGGAAATCATGAAAAAGAAAGAAAAGCTAAAGATGAGCAATCGAAGATTTAGAGGAATCTTGATTCCTGTTATGTCGATTGTAGGTGTATTAGCTGTTGTTGCTACTGTAGCAGCAAATATGATGTCTTCTACTCTAGACACATATTTAGGAAAAGGACAAGGTCACGTCATTCAAAAAGAAGGCGTCGAAGACTGGGATACTGAGTACTACAAAGAGGATTCTAAAAACAACGAAGAAAGTAAGACTAAAGCTTATGAAGTAAGTAAGAAAGTTTCTAACGAAGGATCTATCCTTTTAAAGAATAATGGTGTTTTACCATTAGCTAAAGGAAGCACTGTCACTCCATTCGGAAGAGCTTATCTATCTCCTATTTATGGTCAGCTTTCGAGTGGTGGATCTGCAAAATGGGTCGTAGATCCTGTCACGCCAGAGCAAGGATTATCCGCGTTCAAAATCAACAATACTGCTGTCGATGTCATGAAAGCCAATGACTATGAAACAATCATAGAAGCTCCTGGAACTAAAGAAGCAGGAAAAGCTGATACCGTCTTAGGTGGTGATTGTAAGATGTATGAATACAATCCTAATATTTACTCTTCAATTTCAGGTGTAGGAAATACAACTGGAATGGTCTTCATCACTAGAAGTGGTCAAGAAGGTCAGGAGCAAAAATATGATGGATACGCCGATGGTACACCTCACTATTTAGCTTTGAACTCATATGAGAAAGAAGCTATTAAAACAGCTAAACAAAAATGTGGAAAAGTAGTTGTTGTATTGGTTACTAGTGCAACAATGGAATTAGGACCTTTGATGAGTGGTGAATATGAAGCTGACGCCATCCTTTATATCGGTCACCCCGGTGAAAAAGGATTCAATACTCTATCTGACTTATTAGATGGAGACGTCAACCCTAGTGGAAGAACTCCAGACACATATGTAAGAGACATGACAAAAGATCCCTCTTACTGTCAAATTGGAGTAAAAACTTATAGCAACGAGAAAGCGGCTAAACCTGGATTTGTAGGTGGAGACTTAGGTGATTCATACGACAGAATGTTCACCGAATATCAAGAAGGTGTCTACATGGGTTATCGTTACTATGAAACAGCAGCAAGTGTAGATCCTTCATTCAAATACGGAACATTAGATGATCAAGGCAAGGTGGTAGAAGAAGGCAGTGTCATATATCCTTTCGGATATGGATTATCTTACACAACATTCACTCAAAAAATAACAAGCTTCGATGTACAAGACTATGATATCAATGTATCAGTCGAGGTTAAAAACACTGGAACAAGAGCCGGAAAAGATGTAGTTGAATTGTATTATTCCGGTGAATACACCGATTTCGATAAGCAAAACAAGATAGAAAAACCGTCGACAAACTTAATTGCTTTCGACAAGACTGAAATATTAAATCCTGGCGAAACTCAAACAGTCGAATTAACATTTACCAAAGACGATATTACCAATTACTTCTATGGACATAAGAACCCTGATGGAACTAGTGGTTGCTATATCTTAGAAGGTGGAACCTATATAGTAGCATTAAAGAAAAACTCACATGAAACCATAGAAGAAAGAACATTCGATATCAAAGACACAATCTTCTATGATGGAAGTGACGACAATCACATTCGTAGAACAGATAGAGAAGCTCAATCAGCTTTGAAAGATGATGGAACACCTGAGAACTTCCCTGCTGAAGCAGAAAAAGATACTTCTGCTAAATATGTTGCTGCTACAAATCAATTCGAAATCAGCAGCCAATACATGAATGAGAACTCAACAATCCTCTCTCGCTCAAATTGGTCACAAACTCAACCCTCTATGCCTGCTTCAGGTCAAAAGACGTTGAATGATAACTTCAAGCAATACTTGAACTATGAAATTAACTTTGATGTTGAAAACGATCCTAAGTTAGGTAACGCCTCCACTAGCATTTGGTATTCAGAAAAAGAGCCTACAAGTAAGCAAAACAATGGTCTCACCTTAGCAGATATGAGAGGAAAATCATACTATGATTCAAACTGGGACTTGCTACTAGATCAAATCGATTGGGACAAAGACAAAGAAGGAATTCTCTTATCATTCTCAGGTGCTGCTTATACACTAGGTCAAATCACTTCTATCGGATTACCTAAGACTGTACAAGAAGATGGCGCCAATGGATTAAAGGTTCAAGGCGCAGATAATGGGTACGATATGTCCAAGTCTTCTTCTTTCGGATTTGCGCCTTTAATGGCAGCTACTTGGAATAAGAAACTATTACACGAGATTGGAAATGCATTTGGTCAAGAGTCAATTCAAAACGGAATCAACGGATGGTACTGTCCTGCAATCAACTTACATCGTTCTCAATTCAATGGACGTGTATTCGAATACTATTCGGAAGATCCTGTGTTGAGCGGAAAACTAGCAAGTGAAGTCATCTCCGGTGCTGGTGATTCTGGTATGACTTGTTATGTAAAGCACTTTGCTTTGAATGATACAGATACAGGTAGAGACCAATTAAGTAATTTCTGGGCTGATGAGCAAACGATGAGAGAAATCTATATGAAGCCATTCGAAATTGCTATCAAAGAAGCTAAGACAACCATCAAATATACAGCAGATAACAATGGAAACACTAAAACAAAAGTCATCCGCGCCACTACTGGTGTAATGCCTGCTCAAAACTGTATTGGAACAACCATGGGTCATGTCAACTACAATCTTTTAACAAATGTTTTGAGAAAAGAATGGGGATTCCAAGGAATGGTCATCTCAGACTACTGGGTATGGGGTAAGAATAACATTCGTGACTTAGCTATAAGAAGCGGATGCGATGCTTATTTGTGTATGAATGTTCCAAGCTTATGGACTCTTGAAGATTACACTTCTCCAAGCTCAAGAAATGCTATGAGAAACGCTATTCATAATATCGGATACACTGTAGCAAACTCCAATGCTATGCAAAAGGTTGCTCCCGGTTCATTCTTTAGCTATGACATGTCTCCTTGGGAATCTTGGTTAATTATTGCTGATGTTCTTATCATAGTATTAGAAATCGGTGGTATTGTTTGGATTGTTCTTCGATCAAAAAAAGCAAAGAAACATCCTGAACTATATAAGAATTCAAAAATAGTCTGATCACTTTGTGAAACTATAAAACAGGCATCGATGATGCCTGTTTTTTATTATAGATTGTAAAAATCAGTCAGTAAATTATGTTAATTAGACCTAATAAACCACCACTAATTATTGATAATTTGATATAAATTCTTCGATCAAAAAACTATCGTCTTTTGTACTGCACCCCTCTCACTGGACTTTAAATAGAACTA
>ULVF01062902.1_pt1 | contig 18699 bp, 21 predicted proteins | sample 1959201 | NCBI WGS metagenome assembly ULVF01 (sample SAMEA4835779, study PRJEB28245) | human gut metagenome | biome: gut microbiome; material: fecal sample | place: Denmark | collected 2008 | reverse complement strand
ATTATATAAAATATGTTCCAAAAAATTCTAATAAAAAATTTTTGGATATTGGTTGTGGTCGTGGTGAATTTTTAAGTTTATTAAAAGAAAATAATATATGTGCAAAAGGTATTGAGATTAATAAACTAGAAGCTGATTTATTAATTCACAAAGGTTTTGATGTAATAAATACTGAAGCAATTAAATTTTTAAAAAATACGGCAGAGATTTTTAGTGGGATATCATTAATTCAAGTGGTGGAACATTTAAGTTTCGATGATATTTTTGAATTAATATCGTTGGCTTATGACAAAATAGAATGTGGAGGGAAAATTATTATTGAAACTTTGAACCCTCAAAATATATCAAATTTGAAGTTTTTTTATCTTGATTTAACTCATATAAGACCTGTAAATTTTCAAACATTAGAATTTATGTGTGAGTTTGTTGGTTTTAAAAATTGCAAATTAGTATATTTTGCCCCAAATAAAAAAGGTTATGTAAATTATGCATTAATTTGTGAAAAGTAAAAATTTTATCATATACTCTTTGCGGTAATTTAAAATTGCCGCTTTTTTTATAATTGAATTGTTCTTAAAACCATGTAGTATCTGTAATCTCCCCAATAAATAATTATTGAGATAAAATTATTTTCCAAATCTGTTGTTTCTAAAAATGTGTTAGGTGCAGGTTTTCTTTGAGAACTTTTTATATATTTACCTACAAAATCCAAAAATTTTATATGGAATTTTTGAGATGGAGTTAATTTAGCTTTTGGCAAGTTTTCATCATAGAAACCCATAGGTACAATTTCTCTGTTGTAGACTGGGATTATATATTTGACTTTGCCTTGTTCTTTGAATAATACATACCATCTGCCATTTTGCTCTCTTGGGGTTAAAAGATAATACCCCGGCTCAATTGTTATATTTTTAAAAAACAAAGGAGATGTGAGTCTAAATAGGGGATATGGTGACCAAGATGTGTTTTGGGTATCATACATTTCACCAGGATCAATATCATGCACGTATGAAAAATCCGCAGGTTCTAAATCTCTATATATTTGTTCATAATCAGTTTCTGCACCATAGGTGCATATGCCAAAAAACATAATAAGTAAAATCAAAAGTAACTTTTTCATACTTTCTATTTTAATGATTTAGTTTAAAAAAGCAAGCTTTTTGTGCTAAAATGTTTTTATATCGAATTCAGACAAAAAAGGAGAGGACAAATGCTTACAGGACCGTTTTTAGATAGAAATTGGATTGGACAAAATGCGGATTATAATTCTGCTGACATAGTTATGTTAGGATTGCCGTTTGACGGTACTGTATCTTACCGTTCAGGTTCTCGTTTTGCGCCTGAACAAATTAGGCTTGCAAGCTGGGGATTAGAGGATTATTCCCCAAGATTTGACAAGCATTTGGAAGATGTGAATTTTCATGATGCAGGTGATTTAGAATTTCCTTTGGGCAATACTTATAAATCCCTTGATTTAATAGAAAAAAATGTTGAAGAAATTTATAAAGACGGGAAAAGAGTTTTTGGTATAGGCGGTGAACACTTGGTAACTTTACCTGAAATCAAAGCTGTTTCAAAGTTTCATAAAGATTTAGCGATAGTACATTTTGATGCCCATACAGATTTGAGAGAAGAATATTTGGGTGAAGAAATGTCGCATTCAGCAGTAATCCGTCACGCATCAAAAATTGTAGGGCCTGAAAATATTAAACAAATTGGAATTCGCTCTGGCATGAAAGAAGAATGGGAATTTATGAAAGAGCATAAAACTCTTATTCATAAATATTCAGAACTTGACGTATTGAAAGGTAAAAAGATTTTTGTAACAGTGGATTTAGATGTTTTAGATCCTTCTGTAATGCCTGGTACCGGTACCCCTGAAAGCGGCGGTATGCAGTTTAATGAACTTATGGACTGGTTTGAATATTTGAAAGATTTTGATATTATAGGAGCTGATGTTGTAGAGCTTGCGCCTGATTATGATGCTTCAGGAGTATCTACAGCAGTTGCAACTAAGGTAATCAGAGAATTACTTATGATTATGTAATTGATTATAATATTTTTGTAAAAATTTAATTTATTAGAGGCTATATGGTATTAGACAGAATAAATTTTTTAAAAGATGAAATTAATAAAGCGAACTACAAATACTATGTTGAAGATAACCCTTCAATAAGCGACTTTGAATATGATAAAATGTTTGCTGAATTAAAAAAACTTGAGGAGGAAAATCCATTATTTGTAACAACTGACAGCCCTACTCAAAGAGTTGGCTCGGTTAGTGAAAAATTCTTTCCTCATAAGCATAAATATCGACTATATAGTCTTGATAATACATACGAATATGATGATTTAGAGGACTGGTACAAAAAGATTGTCAAAGAGTATAATGACCAAGAGCTTGTATGTGAATTGAAAATTGACGGACTTGCTATGGCTTTGACTTATGAAAACGGAGTTTTTGTACGTGGTGTAACTCGTGGGGACGGGATTACAGGTGAGGATATTACAAATAATTTGAAAACTGTAAAAGCGATTCCTTTGAAACTTTTTGAACCTGTAAGTGTTGAGGTTCGCGGAGAAGTTTATATGCCGAAGGAATCTTTCGAAAAATTGAATGAAGAAAACCTTAGAAACGGCGAAAAATTATTTGCTAATCCGAGAAATGCCGCAGCAGGCTCAATAAGACAGCTAGATAGTAAAATTACTGCAAAGCGTGATTTGTCAATGTTTTGTTACACTGCAATTTTTACCGGAGATATGAAAAATCCCCCAAAAAATCATTATGACAGCTTAATGTATTTGAAAAAATTAGGTTTTAAAGTCAATCCAAATATCAGACTATGCAAAAATGCTAAAGAAGCTATTGAATATTGCAAAGAATGGGATGAAAAACGTTTTTCTTTAGATTATGCAACAGACGGTGTCGTAATCAAGGTTAATGATTTTCTTGTTCAGCAAGAAATGGGATTTACATCTCGTGCACCAAAATGGGCTACTGCTTTTAAGTTCCCGCCTGAAGAAGTGACAACAAAACTTTTATCAATAGAAGAAAGTGTAGGCAAAACAGGCGCAATTACTCCGATTGCAATTTTAGAACCTGTTCAATTGGGAGGAAGCACAGTCGCGAGAGCAAGTTTGCATAACTTTGATGAGGTCGGGCGCTTAGATGTGAGAATTGGGGATCGAGTATATATTAAAAAAGCGGCTGAAATTATTCCTAAAGTCGTAAAAGTTATTGAAGATGAAGAACATTATAAGTTACCTGAATATGTTCCGCCTAAAAAATGCCCGTCTTGCGGAAGCGAGCTACATCTTCATGATGAAGAGGTAAATCTCTATTGTGACAATCTGGATTGTCCTGCAAAGCGTTGTGCAAAAATTGAATTTTGGGTATCGAAAGATGCAATGGATATTGATAAAGTCGGCCCTTCTGTGATTGAGCAGTTGTATACGAAAAATTTTATTAAAACTCCTGTTGATTTGTATAAATTAACTATGCAGGACTTTATGATGTTGGATTTGGTCAAAGAAAAATCTGCATTTAATATGTATAACGCAATTCAAGATAGCAAAAACAAACCGCTATCAAGATTATTGACAGCTTTTACGATTAAAAATGTCGGGAAAGAAACAGCTGGAGTTTTGGCTTCAGAATTTGGGACTTTGGATAATTTGATGAATGCGTCAGTTGAGGATTTATCAAAAGTTGAAGGTGTCGGAGAAATTATTGCAAAAGATATTTTTGATTTTTTCAGAAAGCCTGAAACTATTCAAATGATAGAAGAATTAAGATCTCTTGGAGTAGAACCAGCTCCGCCTGTTCAAAATGTTTCGGATGAATTCAAGGGAAAAACTTTTGTTTTGACTGGAACATTACAAAATATGACGAGAGATGAAGCTTCTGAAATAATTAAGCAAATGGGCGGAAAGACATCATCTTCGGTATCTAAGAACACATCGTTTGTGGTCGCAGGAGAAAGTGCCGGATCAAAATTAGACAAAGCTCAAAAATTAGGTGTTATAATATTGACAGAAAATGATTTTCTGAACATGATAGGTAGGAAAGAGTAGGATTTATGAAAAGAAATACAAGAATTATTCAAATATCAGGTATACGCGGGCTTTTGCTTGTAATTTTTACAGCTACTTGCCTTGCTGCAGGATTTATTGGCTTCCCTGCAATTGTTGCGATGAAGGTATGGAATTTTGCCGCTCAATATGTATCAATCCCGCTTATTTGTGAATGGCAAGGTTTGTTACTGTGGGCAATTATAGCAATTTCTGGTTTTATTCTTAATGATAGAAAAAAATTCCTTGTTGCATTCAAAACTCCTGACAGATTGAGTGAAAAAGAAATGAAAACTCTTTTAGAACGTATGAAAATTCAGTCTCAAACTCAGCAGGCTATAAATTCTATGATTTTAAAATCAGGTGATGTAAAACCTGTTGAAAAAGTTAATAAATCTGAAGAAAAATCAGAAAAAGAAAAGGAGAATGTATGAAAAAAGTTTTATTATCGATTACATTGCTAAGTTTAATCTTAGGATGTGCCTCTCTTTCCTCTCAAGCTATTTCAGATTCAGTAGAAAGAGGCTACATTTCGATTAGTACCTCTGCAAATGCTGATATTGCACCTGATATTGCAGAAGTATCAATTGCAGTTACAACTTATGATTCTAAGTCTATGCAAAAAGCAACTGCTGAAAATAAAGAAATATCTGATAAAGTCATTTCTGCTTTGAAATCAAAAATTAATACGGCAAACGGAGATTATATAAAAACTGCTGATTATAATGCTTCTCCTCTTTATTCATATTCAGGAAGCAAAAGAAATTTTGATAAATACCAGGTTTCAAATTCTATTGTAGTTCATACAAAATCAATTGATAAAGTCGGTTCAATGATTGATACAGCTATATCTTTAGGAGCTACAAATGTAAATAGTTTGGTATTTTCAGTTTCTAATTATGAAGCTCAATGCAACGATTTATTGACAATTGCAGCTAAAAAAGCTTACACAAGAGCTAATGCTGTTGCAAAGACAGTTCCTGCAACAATTACCGGTATTCGTTCAATGGATGTAAGCTGCAGTCCAAATAATAGTGTACGTCCACAATATCGTTTAATGATGGCAAATAAAGCTCTTGATTCATCAGCAGAAGGTGCATCTTCTACAACTATTGAAAGCGGTGTTGTAAAAGTATATGCAAACGTTAATGCTAGTTATTTTGTAAAATAATATCGACATATTCTTCATCTATGTCTTTGAAAAATTCAATAAATTTTTTGGTAATAATACTAGAAAGTGCTAATTGATAATATCCTTGGGCTCCTTCATTCCAATTAAAATTTATTGAATCATTTAAAACCAGTGAAAGCTCAAAAATATTTTTGAGCTTTTCTAATGTGCGATTGTCTATGTTCTCCATTGTGTTACCTTTCTTTTTATCTATGTACTTATTATATTCATGTTGTACATATAATTAAGTACAAATATAACATATTATGCACATATTGTCAAATAAGTTATTATTTTTATATGAGTATTAGAGAGGATATAAAAATATTAATAACTAAAGAAGCTAAAACTCTTACGGAAATAGCTTCTAAAATTTATAACGATAAAGATAAGAGAAAAGCTGTTAATTGTTTATCTCAAAAGCTTAGATTAAAAACCATTAAATTTGAAGAAGTCAGAGAGATTGCTGATATTCTCGGTTATGATATTAAGTTTGAAAAACGTAAGTAGTTATTTTATTTAACGATTAAAAATGATTTTAGACTTCTGCCAGCGCCATCTCCTACAGAAGTTACATTGTATTTGTCTAAATAATTCATTGATGTGGAGCTTCCGCCGTCAAAAGCCATTGCTCTATCCCAGCCAAGTTTTTTTACATAATCATGGACTTCATACATATCCATTGGATGTTTATCTGTAATTATTAAAATATGGGCTTCTTCATTTTTTAGACCAATAATTGTTCTTGCTGTTTTATGTAATACTGAACAGCTTTCTCTGATTACTTCTCCATCTTTTTTTACAATGAATGCTTCCTCTTCAAGGCGTAATTGAGGGTATACCAAAGGTCCGCCTTGAGCTGATGTTATTATATTGCAGCCAAAATCTACAGAACTTTTGTGAGGGACAATTTCGTAATGAAATTTCCCGCTATCGCATTCTACAACTCTGAATTCTGTACGATTTATAATTTTATCTAAATTTCTCATAAGAAATTTATTTTGTAATAAATTTTCATTGACTAAAGGATCATCTGTTGTATTTCTGTCACTTACGATATAAGAGATTGATTTTTGGTTTTCAGGATCAAAATAACCTGCATTCACTGTTAATTTTGCTTTTGAACGTTGGTGAGCTTCTTTATTTGTAATTAGGCTTTCAGAACTGATAAATTTTACACGTTTTTTTATTTTTTCACCTTTTAGAGTAATTTCATATATGCCGTCGTTATACGTAATTTCAATTGGAGAAACTCCGGCTTTTACAATAGTTGATGAAATAAATAGTGCAAGAAGTAAAATTAAAAGTTTTTTCATATTATAAATCCTTTGACTTGTAAAATGCGATTATTGCACAAAGAAATGCAAATGGTGGAAATACTGCTGTAATAAATGGATGCAATACCCCTTTTTCAGCCAATAAATCAAAAAATGGCAGAGTAATATAGTATAAAAAGATAGATCCGATAGCAATAGTAAATCCGATCAATCTTTGTTCTCTAGGTTTGCTAAATCCTAATAATGCTCCCATAATTGCAAGCAGTACGCATACAAACGGGTGGAAAAATCTTTGCAGATATTTATTAAGCATATAGCGGTATTCTTCATCTAACCCCTCTTTTTTTAGAAGTTTGATATAATTATGTAAATCGTGATTAGTAATTTCACGTTCCTTTTTCACTGAATATGTCATCAGGGTGAATGCGTTTTGAGCAGATTCTCCTTGCAATATATCCATTTTAGGATATTTATTTATTTCAGTGAATATACCGTCATTAGAAATATCATATCTTGTTATGTCGTATAATTCCCATTTGTCAGGGAAATTTTTACCTGTTTTTGCATAGTATATGTTTTGTAATTGGTGCACATCTGTATATTTTTTAGGTGAAAAATCAAGTACAATTACATTATACATCGTGTCTTTGGAAAATTTTGAGACGATTACAGCTTGTGTTGGCACATTATTTTTATCTTTTTGAGTATAAATATATTGAGTTGAAATGTAACCGCCTTTTAATGCTCCTGCTTTGTTCACTGAATAAGGAATTAATTTATCGCAAGTCACAAAGCAAAGCCAAGTTACAATAAGGCTTAGCGCTAATACCGGTGCTATAATCCTTTGAAAAGAAAGCCCGACTGCTCTGAATATTGTAAGTTCAGAATCCTTACTTAATTTATCAAAAGTAAATAAAGTTCCTAAAAGTAAACCTACAGGGAATGCTTTCCCAAGAATTTTAGGTAATTCATAAAAGATTACAAGTATGGCGGTTTTTACTCCATAATCACCTGCAAGTGTTTTTTTGATTGTATTCAAAAGCATTTCAGGAGCAATCCATACAACTGTGAATAAAAGTATTGCAACAAAAGTTGCCATCATTACCTGATTAAATATATATCTGTCGTAGATTGTTATTTTAGGAAATAATTTCATTATAGAGCAAAATCCTTTCCTAAATAAAATTCTTTTGCTACAGGATCATTCGCAACATCAATACTTTTACCTTGAATTTTAATTTTTCCGTCAAAAATTACGTATGCCCTATCTGTAATCGATAATGTAGCTTTAGGATTGTGGTCTGTTATCAGTACACCAAGACCTTTTTCCTTAGAAATCTTTTTAATATTGTCTTTAATATCACCGATTGCTATAGGGTCGATACCTGCAAAAGGTTCGTCTAAAAGCATAAAATCAGGACTTGCAGCCAGTGCTCTTGCAATTTCTACCCTTCTTCTTTCACCACCTGACAGTGATACCGCAGCATATGAACGTAATTTTAAAATACCGAATTCAGTTAAAAGTTCTTCTAATTTGCGTTTTTTCTCGTTTACAGTTAATTTGTCATTCATTTCCAAAACGAGTTTTATATTATCTTCAACAGACAATTTTCTAAAAATTGATGCTTCTTGAGGAAGATAGCCTATACCAGCTTTTGCACGTTCATTCATAGGCCAGCAGGATATATCTTCTCCATCTAAGAAAATATGTCCTTTATTGGGTTTTACAAGTCCTACTACCATATAAAATGTTGTAGTTTTTCCAGCACCGTTAGGACCTAATAAACATACAACTTCACCTTTGTTTATATCAAAAGAAACGTCATTTACAACGCTTCTGTCACCGTATATTTTAATCAGATTTTTAGCTTCAATCCTCATTGCATATCCCTTCTATTCTTAAAAACATTTTACTTGAAAAATGTTTATATTGCAATTTTTAGAACATTATAATTTGATATATTAACAATTGTAAATATATATACCCGATATATGTTTAGGATATCTATACATGTGGTATACATAAAATATAAACCATTTTCTTTTTCTTTATTTTCTCCTACACACACATTAACCTTTTACCAAATATGAGATTGGCCGTGCACAACGGCTATTTTTATGAAAAATTAAATATATAAGTTTAAATAACCCGCAGGCAAAAGTCATAGTCGCGGATTACAGGCAGACACAACTACTCCGTTTATCATTGTGTCTGCCTGATGTTTTTTAGTACATTCCAATTATATTTCTTACTTCGTTTAAGACTTTACCTGCTTCTACGCGAGCTTTTTCAGAGCCTTCTTTAATAATTGTTTTTACTTCTTCCGGGTGTGCTTCATAGTAGCGTCTTTTTTCTCTTATTGGTGCAAATTTTTCGTTAATTAATTTCCCTAATTGTCTTTTGCAATCAGCACAGCCTCTAAGTCCTTTTTCACATTCGCATTTAACTGTTTCTACGTCTTTTTCATCTCCAAATATTTTCCAGTATTTGAATGCTACCTCGCAATCTTCAGGATGTCCAGGATCATCTTTTCTCATTCTGCTGCGGTCTGTAATAGCTGTCATAATCCTTTTTGCTGTTACTTCTTCTGTATCAGAAATTTTTATATCGTTTTGGAAAGATTTACCCATTTTGTTTCCGTCAAGTCCGCAAATTAATGAACAATGATTTAGTAATGGTTTTGGTTCGTTGAAGAATTCTGTTTTATAAAGATTATTAAAACGTCTTGCTATATCTCTTGTAATCTCAATATGTGCAACTTGGTCTATTCCTACAGGCACAGCTGTTGCATTAAACATCATAATATCTGCACTCATGAGTACTGGATATCCCATTAAACCATAATTAATTTGAGATGCTGCTCCGTCTTTTGTGCGTAAAATTTTTGCCATGTCCTTAAGACAAGGATCTCTTTCGACCCAATTTTGAGGGGTAATCATCCCTAAATATATATTCAATTCAGCTATCTCAGGAACTAGAGATTGTACATAAATTGTTGATATATTGGGATCAATTCCGCAAGATAACCAATCTATTACAACATCTATTGTATCCTGTTTTAGATTTTCAGTTTTATCATATTTTGTAGTAAGAGCGTGCCAATCTGCTACAAAGAAATAACTTTCATATTCGTGTTGTAATTTCGCCCAATTTTGGATTACTCCAAGATAGTGTCCGAAGTGTAGTTTTCCTGTTGGTCTCATACCTGAGACAATTCTTTCTTTCATAGCATTACCTTTCTTTTTTATCGAGAACTATTATAGCAGAAAGATATTTAATAAAGAATTTATTTTGAATAATATTTTGATATTTTTTCATTGTTAACAATTGTAACAAAAAATACGTTTTGTGAAATTAGGGATTTTTTTAATCCTTTATATGTGTAAGAGAGATAAAAAAAATAAGGAGAGATAAGATGACTTTTTTAGCAATTGATGCACAGAAAAATTTATTCACGTTGCAGAAAAGCCAACTGCAATTCGAACAAACTTTAGTAATGAGTAGAGCAAACTATATCACAAAACAAATGGGATATCGTGCTCAAGAACTTGAAAATTCAGATACTGATCCGGATGATGATCCAACTTACATCCAATTACAGCAAGAAGAATCATATCTGGAAACAAGGCAGGATTCTTTGGATTCGCAAATAAGCTTACTTGAAAACGAAATATCAAGCTTGAAGAACCTAGTAACAAGCAATATCAAATCTTCTTGTACATTAAACCTTATAGGTGGTTAAGTATAATTTACTTACAGTCGGCTAATTCGACAGTATTAAGCATTAAAGATGCTATTGTCATCGGACCGACTCCACCAGGTACAGGTGAAATATATGCGGCGATTTTTGAAGCACTTGCAAAATCAACGTCGCCGCAGATTTTTCCGTTAACATCTTTAAATATACCTACATCTACGACTACACAATCAGATTTTAACATTTTTTCCCCTATAATATTTTTCCCTACTGCTGAGACTAATATATCAGCAGTTTTTGTTATTTCAGAGAGATTTTTTGTATGACTGTGGCACATTGTAACCGTTGCATTTCGATTTAAAAGCATTTGAGCTACCGGTTTGCCAACTAAATTGGAACGTCCTATTACGACAACATGTTTTCCATCAAGATCAATATTATATTCATCAAGTAATAACAATATCCCCTTAGGAGTGCAAGGGTAGACGTAAGGTTCTTCTCCTGCAAATAGTTTTCCGCTATTATACGGCGTAAGTCCATCTACATCTTTTTCGGGTGCTATTGTATCTATAATTTTAAATTTATCAATATGTTTAGGCAAAGGCAGCTGTACTAGTATTGCTGTAATTGTATTGTCATTGTTTAATTCTTGAATTTTATCAAGAAGAATATTTTCTGAAATATCAGCTGGATAATTTATAACAATAGAATTAATCCCTAAGTTTTCAGCTGTTTTCTTTTTGTTTTTTACATAAATTTGGCTTGCAGGATCATCCCCGACAAGAATTACAGCTAATGTCGGCTTTTTAGACATTTTATTAAGTCTTTGTTTTAAATTTTCAAATATTTTATCTCTTAATTTTTTTCCATCTAAAATTGTTGCCATTTTACCTACTCTCTGACTTGAGGAAGATTAAGTCTGAAATAAAATTGTTTAATTGCATCTTGAATTAGTGTGGATTCTCTGTCCATAGCATGAGTTTTTAACTCTTTATCTGTAGGTATTACTCCTAAAACATCAAGATCAAAGCGTTTCAAAAGTTCATATACGAAAGGTAAATTTGCATTATCAACTTTATTAATTACAACACCTAATTGATTCCCTGCAGCATATTTTGCGCTGAATTCTTCAATACGTTTTGCAAGATGTGCGCTTTCTTCTGTCGGATTTGCAACAATAATAGTTGTATCAATATCTGTATCTACAAGTTGATTTAAGTATTTTAGATCAAATTCGCAGTCAAAAATAACAATATCATACCTATCTAAAAGTTTCAAAACGGCATCGTTAATCTGGCCAGTAATAGGGCATCTGCAATCTTTTGAACCAACAAACCAAGATACTATGATATCAACATTTTCATCTAGTGAAACCACAATATCTTCCATTGCCCATTCAACAAATTCCTGTTTTGACATACCTTCAGGGATTCCTGTTTTGTATTCGTGTTTTCCGCTTCTTATTCCGTATATTGTATTTCGGATATCAAGTCCAAAACTATGTCCTAATTCACTTGTCAGATCATTATCAAATAAAAGTATTGATTTTTCAGGGAAGTATTCCTGAAAAATTCTTAAAAATGCTTTAGTAATAGTAGTTTTTCCGCTTCCGCTTTTCCCTGTGATTGCTAATTTAAAAGTCAAACTTCATACCTTTCTTTTAAGCTGTCAGACAATTGTTTGGTTAAATCCATAGCTTTCTCTGCTAAATTTTCATTTAAAGCTCCTGCACCACAAGATGGTGTAATTAAAGAATTTGTTATAATAATTTTCTCATTAATACCTTTTTCGGTCAAATATTTTACAGCTTTTTCAAAAACAGCGTACATTTCTTCTAAACTTGTATTTTCTAAAACTTCGGGGTGAAGTGTTGGGATTATGCCCCATGCTAATTTCCCGCCTTGTTCAAGAAATGATTTAATCTCTTTACTGTGTAGACTTAAGTTTTCAGCGAAAGTGTATGCATCAAAATTTATAATATCAACATTCGCACTTATTGGAATATTCCAATCACACTTTCCGCAGCAGTGTATTGCACTTATGCCTCCGTTTTCTTTTATTAGATCAGAAATTTCTTTTATCATTTCGACTACTTCTTCTGTTGAAATAGTTATAAAAGCAGAAGTGCCAAGCTGTGAAATTGAAGGTTCATCAATAAAAATTATTGGTGTAGTTTCTGGGTTTGCCGATTTAATATTTTTAATCTGCCATAGAGCTTTTATTGAAAGAGTTTTTGTAATGATTTCCTTCAATGTTTCATCATAAAAAGCGCATTTGCCGTTTTTATCCACTAAAGTAGTTGCAAGTGTAAAAGGTCCTACAATTTGCCCTTTGGCAAATGCTGGTTTTGTATCTTTGATTATTTTTATAAACTCAGGGAATGCACAAGAATAATCTATTGCATATTTTTCTATAGTTTCAGAATTTATATCTGCGATAATTTCTTCGTAATCGCAAAAAAACTGTTCCATATCCTCAAAGAATTTATCGCTTTCTGTTTCCAGATAAGTTTTTCCGCTTTCTTTGTCAATAAAAAACGAAGGCATATTTCCCAAAAATTGAAAAATCATGTCTTCGTTTTTATTAATTTTTGTCAGTTGAGGCCAAAATGGAATATTTTTAAAGTTTTTTCTAACTAATTCCATGGCTCTTTCTAAATTGACATGAGGCAAAGATCCTATTGCTAAGCATTCAAGAGTCAATTTAGAATTTCTAATCATTTGCCTGCCTATTCTGCAGTTTCTTCAGCTGCTTCTTCAACAGCTTCTTTTAATACTTCAGAAGCTGTAACTACAACTGCTAATTCACATTTAACTTTTGAAGTTAATTTGATTAACATTGTATATTCACCAACTTTGTTGATTGGAGCGTTTAAAGAAACATTTTTTCTGTCAACTTCGATACCTGATTTAGCTAGTAATTCTTCAGTTAATTTCTTAGTAGTAATTGTACCGAATAATTTACCAGATTCACCAGCTTTAGCTGAAAGTTCAAGTTTAGCAAATTCTTCGATTTTCTTAGCTGTTTCTAGAGCTTCAGCGTGTAATTTTTCTTGTTTAGCTTTAATTCTAGCTAAATTCTTTTCTCTGTTTTCTAAAGCACCTTTAGTAGCGATTTCTGCTACAGATTGTGGAAGCAAAAAGTTTCTAGCATAACCGTCTTTTACATTAACGATGTCGCCTGCTTCACCGAGGTTTTGAACGTCTTTTTTCAATATAACCTGCATTTTTATATCTCCTTTTCTATTTATATTCGTTAGTAATTATTCGTCAATACGGCAATAATACAATAAACACAAATTATTGTCGAGTATTTTTTTCAGATTGTAAAGCACAAACTTCGCAGTCCAAGTTTTCAAGTTTTTCGCAGACTTTGTCAAGATTGTCTAAAATTATTTCAGCACAAGCGTATTGATAATAATTATCCTTGTCATTTTGGAAAGAAAGCATAAGGGAATCATTCAAAACCTTCATCTGGTTATATACGTTAATCGTATTTTCAAGGATATCATTAATTTTTTCTTCCATAATATTTCACTCCCGCAACTTTAGTTATCTTTTTGATAATTATAGGATATAGAAATAAATTTGTCAATTAGAATATAATAGTATACAGAATGAATAATAAAATTGGCTTAAAAATTAAACTAGAAAGAGTAAAGAGAAATATTTCTCAAGAAAAACTTGCGGAATTAGCAAATTTAAGCAGACCAACTATTGGAGCAATAGAACGAGGTCAAAAATCTCCTACGTTTAATACATTAGAAGCTATTGCAGGAGCTTTTGGCATAACTGTACAAGAGCTATGCAATTTTGACAATTTATAATTTTATTTAATAGCAGGGAAATAATATTTTACACCGTTATCTGAGCGCCATCTGACATAACCTGTTTTGGGAGTTCTATCGATATCCATTACGCTAACTAATGCCCAATTACCTCGCATTACATTAAGATTAATCTTTTGAGGCATATTTATTGTGCCTACAATTTGAGATTTGTCATCAGTAGATGTGTGCAAGTCTTTTGCTTCAGCTGGAGCTTCTTTCAGTAAATTAAGCCCGTATTTTTTTCCATACATGTTGTAAAACATTATCCAGCTCGTAAATCTATATGGGTCATCTTTTTTTATCCAGCCTTTAGCTCCAGTAGAATTATTATAAATTACTTGTACCCATTCATCGGTTTCATCAGTTACCGCTAGAAATCCAAGATTTTTTTGAGGTAAAAATACTATAAATAAATCATTTGCCTTTACACTTTCCGGGAATATTTTATCTCCAATCCAGCTGATGCTGTGAACGATATTTGAAGATTGGTAAGGTTCTTTGTATAAAACGATTTCGCTTGGGGCTTGGTATAGTCCTAGTGTATTTGTGTGTTCAATACTCACATACTGAGGGACAACATTTTCACAAAATCCTTTTACCGGCATTAATAATAAAATTGCAAGTATTAATAAAAATTTTTTCATATCGATACCTCGTATGTTTTGTATTTTTTTAATTTACAAAGTTTTATATTTATATATAAATTTCCCTTTAGCAACGGGTGGAGCGGCTACGTTCCCTTTTCTCATTTACCTGAAAAGTCTTACGAACTATCCAAGTGGTGGGTGGAGTGGCTACGCTCCTATTCTTACAATTACCTTGAAAGTTTTACCAACCTCCCAGGTGGCGGGTGGAGCGGCTACGCTCCTATTCGCGGAAACTTATTTCTGCATATGTTTTTTGAAGTTTTGCACGAACATTATTCATTTGATGTTCTATTACTTCATCTGTCAGTGTTGCATTTTCATCTTGCATTTTTATGCGGAAAGCAAGACTTTTGAATCCTTTTTCAATATTTTCGCCTTGGTAGACGTCAAATACTTCGCTGCCTTTGAAGATGTTTTGTTGTACAGCGCCTTTGATAACTTTTTGAATATCATCAAATGATACTTCTTCATTGATTACAAAAGCTAAATCTCTACGTACTTCAGGGAACTGAGGCAATTTTTTATATCTTACCGTATGTTCTTTGATAATTGAAATTATTTCATCAAGATTAATTTCAAACATAAATACATCTTGACCTTTAATTTTCAATTTATCTTTTAAAAGCGGATGTATTTGTCCAAAGTAGCCTATGCAAGTAAGATGTTTACCAAGAACATTAACTTTTGCACTTCTGTATGGATGCATGTAGTCAATATCTTCACAAGGAGTTAATTTAATTCGTTTTGTCACCCCAAGTTCTTCAAACAATTTTTCAATAATACCTTTAAGTGTATAGAAATCTGTTTGAGTTTTGACTTGCCATTTAGAATTTTCAGTTTCACCTGTCAAAATTCCTGAAAGAATTCTTTCTTCTTTAACACCTGTTGATTTTTCATCTGCAGGTGCAATTACGTTGTAAATTTTTCCGATTTCGTATGCCCAGAATATTTTCTGACCGTTATCGTAATTGTATTTCATGCAATTAAGAACGCTTGCAGCCATATTTTGTCTTAGCATTGTGCATTCTTCACTTGCTGAATTTAGAACTTTTACGGCTTTGGCTTCATCACAAGTTTGCATATATTTATCAAGTAGTGGTTTACCTATTAATGATGATGTGATAATTTCATCCAAGCCTGATGCAAGCATTAATTCATTAACTTTTTTTATCACTTTTTCTTCAAGAGAAATTTCAGGAGTTTGAGTTTTGCTAGGCAATGTAGGAGTAATTTTGTCATATCCATTGATTCTAGCTATTTCTTCAATCAGGTCAATTTCTCGAGTTACATCGCCGGCTCTGAATGATGGTACTAAAAATTTAGCAGCAGCATCGTTCCCGCCAAGTTTTTTAAATCCTAGTTTTTCAAGGATTGAAATACATTTATCAGGAGCGATTTCACATCCTAAAATTCTTTTTATTTGAGCGTATCTAAGAGTAATTTCGATAGGTTCAAGTTTGTTTTCACCTGCTTCCACAACACCTTCAATTTCAGCGTCTGCAAGTTCTGTAAATAATTGCATAGCACGCATTAAAGCAGGTTTTATTGCTTCAATATCAACTCCTCTTTCAAATCTTGCTGAAGCTTCTGAACGGTAGCCTACACTTCTTGAAGATTTTCTTGTAGTTGCTGATGGGAAATAAGCTGCTTCAAGTGCAACATTTTTAGTATTTTCATCAATTTCAGAATTTTCTCCGCCGAATACACCAGCAAGACAAACACCTTTATCTTTGTCAGCAATAAGAACGCTGTCATTTGTCAAAGTTCTTTCTGAACCGTCAAGAGTTATAATTTTTTCGCCTTCTTTTGCTCGTCTTATGCAAATATAACCGTCAAGTTTGTCTAAATCGAATGCGTGGAATGGTGTGCCATATTCAAGCATTACGTAATTTGTAATATCTACAGCATTATTTATTGCTCTAACACCTGATGCTACTAATCTTTTTTGCATCCAATCCGGAGATGGTTTAATTTTTATATTTTTCAAAATACCAAGTGAGTAGTATTTGCATACGTCATTATCAATAATTTCAACTTTGAATTTATCAGTTGATAAATCTCTTGTACACTCAAGAGGTGAGAATTTTAGCGGTTTGTCAAAAATTGCGCTTAATTCTCTTGCAATACCAATTACAGACATCTGATCGCCTCTGTTTGCAGTCGGAGCGACATCAAGAATATAATCTTTATCAAAGCCTAATACATTCTCAACATTTTCTCCGATTTTTACATCAGGGAAAATTCTATTTAAAACAAGAATACCATCTTCTTCTTGATATCCACGTTCAGAAACTCCTAATTCATCAGCAGAACATAGCATACCTTGAGATTCAACCCCTCTGATTACAGCAGGAGTCAAGGTAAACATTTCACCGGTTTTTCTGTTTAAAACTTGTGAGCCTACAGATGCATATGGAACAATTTGTCCTTCAGCAATATTTTGAGCTCCGCAGACAACTGTTTTTAGACCTGCACCTGTATTTACGGTTACAAGGTGAAGGTGATCAGAATTTGGGTGGTTATCAATTTTTTCTATTTGAACGGTTTTTATGTTTGTAAATTGCGGCTTTAATTCTTCTACAGCTTCAACTTCCAATCCGCTCATAGTAAGTTCATGTGCTATTCTTTCGACTTCTATATCAGATAAATCTACAAATTCGTTTAACCAGTTTAATGATACTTGCATTTTTTATAATTCCCTCTCGTTTTAATTATTCTATAACTGAATAATACTACAAACGAGATGGAATGTAAATTAGAGGAATAATTTTATGTTATAATAAATTTATGAAAAGAGCTGTAGTATTTGCGCATTACGATAAAGATAACATTGTCGCTGATTATGTAATTTATTATATTAAAGCTTTGAAAAAGATTGCACAGACAATTGTTTTTGTATCTTGTAATGATATAAAAAATCCTGAATGTTTAGAAGGGTTAGCAGATAAAATTATTGACGAACCTCATGATGAGTATGATTTTGGATCTTACAAACGAGGTTTTTTATATTTACAAGATAAGTTAGATGATTATGATGAATTAATTTTTGCAAATGACAGCTGCTATGGTCCTTTGTATCCTATTGAAGATGTTTTTTCTGAAATGGAAAATAGAAATTGCGATTTTTGGGGAATTACTAAAAATAATTTCGGTTATCAAAAAAACATTGGACATTTTTTTATTAAACGTCCTCATATTCAAAGTTATTTTGTAGTAATAAAAAAATGTATTTTTGAGAAAGATTTTTTTGCCGAATTTATAAAATCAATCACTCACCAATCAAATAAAAAATTAATTATTTCAAACTACGAAATTGGTCTGACAGAATTACTTTTAGATAAAGGATATACATATTCGACATTAATAAGTGCCTATGAAAATATCAACAACATTACAATTTTGAAATGGCGTGAAATTATAGAAAAATATAAAATGCCTTTTATTAAAAAATCATTATTTGATCTAAAAAATACAGATGCGACTACTATTGAAAATTATGAAAATCTACTTGGAAATTATCCAAAAACTTTAATAACAATTCCAAGAAACATCAATAAAAAAATACCTTTTGTATTTAAAAAATTTATATTTGCAACTCTTGCAAATTTCCCTTTTGCAATAAGAAAACCTTTTGCAATTATGATAAATAAACTATTTCCTATTATTAAGGATTGATTTTTTTAAGTTTTTTTTAATTTGCTGCAAATACCAAATAAATTGAGCAAACGGAATAAATAAAAGTATAAATATATTTCGATATTTCTTAAACATTTCAAAATATATTTTCATTTGTAACTGTTTTGGAGAATAATGATTTGATTTATAAATATAACTGTCTGTATGTAAACGCCATTTTGTAAGTTTTTCAGGAATATAATAAAATTTTCCAATATATGCCATCTGTACCCATAGCCACCAATCAAGCAGACTATCTATCGGAGGAGTGTAACTGATTTTTAATAAATCCTCTCGTTTTGCCATAACTGATGAAAAAGTAAAAATTTTA
>ULVF01027246.1_pt1 | contig 18776 bp, 23 predicted proteins | sample 1959201 | NCBI WGS metagenome assembly ULVF01 (sample SAMEA4835779, study PRJEB28245) | human gut metagenome | biome: gut microbiome; material: fecal sample | place: Denmark | collected 2008 | reverse complement strand
CTTTCTTATAAAAAACGATCTGTTATATATAAATTATAACAGACCATTTTTATAATTTCAAGATTTATAAAATCTTACCAATCAGAAGATACAGTAACTTCATCTTCATCTTGCAATGCCGACAAATCTCTATGACTTGTTGAATCAAAATCTTCTGGCAACATATCATCATCAGGCCATACAGTATCTTCATCATAACGGCTTGCATGAAGGTTTACTGATGATGTTAAATCTGAATTTGATAAATCAGTTTCTGACAAAATACATCCTGCCATATCTGCATCAGAAAAATTACAATATGTCATTTCTGCATAGCTGCAATCGGCACCTGTTAATAAAGCATCCGTAAAATCGCATTCCAAAACTCTTGCACGAGTAAAATCAACTGATGTTAAATCGGTATTGCTAAAATTTACAAAAGAAAGATTGCAATCTGCAAAAGAACTTGAATTCAAGTCAACATCTGAAAAATCTATTTCTGAAAGGTTTATATTTGAAAAATCAACTTCAGATAAATCAACTTCTTCTTGTTCTGCTTTCCATTCATTAAATTTTTCGGGGTTTTTTCTTAGTAATTCGACTAATTCTTCTTTTGTATAATCTATCATCTTATCTCCTTATATAATTCATATATTAATTTTTTACAAGATCAGCTTGCATTGCAAGCAATACTGCTTGAGTTCTGTTAGCTACCTTTAGTTTTTTGAAAATACTGTTTAAATGAGTTTTCACCGTAACTTCTTTCACAAACATTTTATCTGCAATCTGTTTATTACTTTCCCCTTTTGCGACCATTTGTAACACTTCTTTTTCTTTTGAAGTTAAAAGATCAACGATGACTTGAGTTTGCGTAACATCTTGAGATAATTCTCTTTGACGAATAGAACGTCTTAGCACTGCTTCCATTCTTGCTAAAAGATTTGGAAGTACAAAAGGCTTTACAATATAATCGTCAGCACCGATTTTTAAGCCTGTAACCATTTTCTGGTCTTCATTAACTGCTGTAAGCATTATTACAGGTAAATGTTTTGTTTTTTCATTTTTACGGATAGCTTTTAATGTATCCCATCCGTTCATATTAGGCATCATAACATCAAGAAGTACAATGTCAAATTTGTTACTTGCATTTGCAAGTTCTTTCAATGCCTGAACTCCATCAAGTGCAACTGTCACTTCATACCCGTAAAAAGGCAGAGCATCTTTTAAGTATTTGGAATTGTCATCAACCAAAAGAACTTTTGTCAATTCTGACATCTGTTATAATCCTTTTATTTTTATCTATACAATATTGTGTTTTAGGGCTTTTAATGCAGCTTGTAACCTGTCATCTACTTCTAATTTTTGCAAAATATTTGCAACGTGAGCTTTTGTAGTATTTATACTTATCACAAGAATTTGAGCAATTTCCATATTGCTGTATCCTTCTGTCATAAGTTTTAAAATTTGAGCTTCACGAGAGGTTAAATCGTAATCTTTTCTGTTATTGTCATTATCAAAAGACGGAGAATTTGTCGTAGCCTTTAATACAATATGTGCAATGCTCGGATCAAACCAAGCTGCACCATCTGCTACAGAACGTACAACTTCGACAAGTCTTTGAGGATTAATTTCTTTCGAACAGTATGCATTAGCTCCTGCTTTCAAACTGTTTAAGACTTCTTTTTCATCATTATGAGATGTTAATATTATAATTTTAACATCTTTATTTGAAGAACGAATTTGTTTCGTAGCTTCAATACCATTCATATTAGGCAAGCCTAAATCCATGATAATAATATCAATTTTATTATTATTAAATATTTGAATCGCATTCTCAGCAGAATCAGCTTCATAGATATTTTCAATAAAATCTACGCCTTCAAAAGTCGTTTTTAATCCAAATCTTGTCAATTCATGGTCTTCTACTATCAGAATGTTTTGTTTCATATATTTAATTCCTCTTTTGCCGGTACATAATCAGGATTTAATGATAACGATTTTTTAAAATATTTTTCTGCTATTTGTTTCATTCCCTGATTTTTTGCAATCAATCCTTGATAATAATAATATCTAAAATCTTTTTCGTCAATATAATTTGCAACACCTAAATAATTCTTAGCTTCTGAATAATTTTGACGTTCAATTGCTACACGCCCTAAATCTATCCATGCATCTTTATAGTCTGCGTTTATAGCAATTGCTTTTTTAAGGTATGCTATTTCTTTTGATTTATCAGTAAGAGCTATTTTATAATATGCAACATAACAGTCTGAATATGTCCTTAAAATTCTTTCATATATTTCTACTGCTTTTTTCTCTTTACCTAATTTTTCATATGTTTGAGCAACTTTTACTGAACTCATAGAGGAAGTTTTATTATTAGATTCTGCATCCTTATAATATTTTAAAGCTGTTTTATAATCTTTGTTTCTATAACTCAAATCACCAAGAACTGAAAGTGACAAATAATTATTGCTATCCAACTTATGAGCTTTTATAGCAGTATCTTGGGCTTTTTCAAAATCATTCATATCAAAATATACTCTTGACATAAGAGCATATACATCTTTATTGTTTTTCTTTTTGGTAGTTAAAGCACCTTGTAATGTTCTGATTGATTTTGCAAGTTCTCTTTCATAGTAATAATAATACCCTAAATGGTACATTTTTTTAGAATATTCTTTTTCTGATTTGTAAAGCACATACTGCTCTAATGAATTTACTTTTCGAATAAAATCAGTAGAATACAATTTTTGAGATCTGATATATTCAATCATTTTTAAAGCATTTTTAGGTTTTTTACCTTGTGACAAAATTTCAGCTTTTAACTTTTTATAATTCAAGTTTTGGGCATTCATTTTAATTGCATTATCAATATATGTATTTGCATTAATTATATCATTTGATTTTAAATATCCTAAAGCTGCAATATAGTTAGCATAATCTGATTGAGACAATAATGTAGTATTTTTAACAAGCTCAGCAGTAGCCTCTTTGCTTTGATCATTATAAATGATATTTGAAAATACCTCGCCTAAATATATTTCATCATCAACCCTTAATTTTTTAGACGGGAAATAATACACATTTATATCACCAATTAAAAAATCAGATAATTCTTTATCATCAATTTTAGAAGCTGCAAGACTTGATAAATTAAAGAAACCGATGTCTGCCATATTTTCAGCCATTTTCATATAAGCATAATCGTTATTATCCATTGTTTCAATTAAATTTTTAAAATCCATATAAGCAGATTTTACATTACTTTGCATAAATCTATCAAAAGCAATCACATATTGGTTATGCACGCTGTTATGAGTAAGAGTAGCTTTTTTTATAGGTAAAGCAATAGTATTAACTTGCATTGGCAGCGGAGAAAGAGGGTTTGCAGGTTGAATAGCATCATACCCGTCTTGAGCGAATGCACAAGTCGCGGTAAATGCAGTTATGGTAAGTATACATAACAATTTTTGCATAAAAAATTAACAACCCTCTCTTTTATTTATATTCCCTGAATAATAAAAATTAAACAAGTCTGCTACATGTCTTTGCTCATCTGTTACATTTTCACCAATTATGAAATTCCTAATATCAAGTAAATTATAATGGCTTAAAAGTTCACAATCCTCATCTTTGAAACAACTGTGATTTTCTGTTAAAAATACTCTTATAATTTTATCAACAGATATTTTTAAAAATATATCGACCAAATTCCCGTCAAAATGTTTATTTTTACCTGACAATAAAATATCAATAACATTTTGAATAGGCATCTTATCACGATAATGACGTCTTGAGGTAATAGCATCGAACACATCTGCAACAGCTAAAATTCGTCCGCCATAAGGAATATTTTCTCCGCTTAAATGCCTGTAATATCCTGAACCGTCATATTTTTCATGATGAGAGCAAGCTATTTCCGTAATTGTTTTAAAATCCTCAGACATATGAATTTTTTCCAAAATATCATGAGTAATTCTTACATGCTCTTGAATATGTTTGTATTCTTCATCTGTAAGCTTACCTTCTTTTTGCAAAACAGAATCACGAATTCCTATTTTACCTATATCATGTAAAATAGCAGCTTTTTCAACTAATTCTTTAAATTTTTCATCACAACCTAAAGCGTCCACAAGCAACATTGCATAGAGTTTAACTCTGCTTGAATGACCTGCAGTAATCTTATCTCTGGCATCAATTGAGGTTGCTAATGTATCAATAAAACTTTCAAACAGTTCTTTTTGTTCTTTGTATAATTCTTTTTGCTGTTCGAATAATTGAGCATTTTCCAATGCAATAGATGCACTGCCTCCTATTGCAGCCAGTAAATCCTCATCACCTTTTGTAAATACACCGCTTAACTTATTCAAGACCTGAAAAGCACCGATAATTTCCTGATTGTTATTTTTAATCGGCATACACAAAATAGTTTTTGTACGATAGCCTGTTTCTTTGTCAATATCCGGATTAAATCTGGAATCATTATAAGCATCTGGAATATTTAAAGGTTCTCCTGTCTTAACAACATAACCTGCCAATCCCTTATCTGCAGGAAATCTTATCTCCTGACTGTCCATTCCTAAAGCAACTTTACTCCAAAGCTCGTTTTTTTCTTTGTCGTACATAAACACTGTACATCTGTCTGCTTGGATGGCAATTTTAGTTTCCTCTGCAATAACTTTTAACAAAACATCTATGTCAGTGACCGCAGTAATAGAACGGCCGATTTTTACAAGTGATACCAATGGATCACTTTTTATAGGTAATGTAAAATCAAGACCGTTTCTGATTTGTTTTATTCTGGTTAATACATAACCGATAATAGACAGTTCATCTTCTGAATTTACGGCAATATTTTTAGCGTTCTCAAAATGAATTAATGCAACATCTCTCATACCCTCACCAAAACAAATTGTTCCTTGAGCATATTCATAAACGATTTTGGCAGTATTACTCTTCGCATATTCTGCCATATATTTAGCATCATTAAGAGTTTTTAAAGAGTCGTTATAATTATTTTTATCAAGTAAATACTTTGATAATCCTAAAAGACTGAGTGCTATAGATATTTTATCTACAGCATTTTCTTTATTTGCAGCTCTTTCTATTTTAGAAAATAAACCGATTGCACCATCATAATCCTTATCTTCAAGCTGCATCAAACCTTTTTTAATACTATTCAAGTCACACTTAACCATCTTTTTGTTTTCTCAATCCATATAAAACTTTTTACAACTGTATGTTTTTATTGTACAATATTTTTGAGAATATTACAAATTTTTTTTTAATGGAGCTTGTATGGAAAAAATTTCAATTTTAATACCTGTATATAATGAAGTAAACACTTTGGATAAAATTTTAGAAAAAGTTGAAAAAGCAAACTTTTGCGGACTGCAAAAAGAAATTATTTTAATAGATGACTACTCAACAGATGGCACAAAAGAATTATACTTGAAATATCCGTACAAAGTTCTTTATCACGAATACAATCAAGGCAAAGGCGCAGCTCTCAGAACAGGGTTTAAGGAAGCAACAGGAGATATTATAGTAATTCAAGACGCGGATTTGGAATATGATCCTGTGGATTATGAACCTTTAGTTAAACTAATTTTAGACGGGAAAGCTGATGTATGCTATGGATCAAGACTATCAGGCGGAAAACCTTCAAGATCATTTATGTTCCATCACTTACTTGGCAACAAATTCCTTTCCCTACTTACAAATGTTTTATATGGCTCAACTTTGACTGATATGGAAACTTGTTACAAAGCATTCAAAGCTGATTTTATAAAAGGAATTGAAATTAAATCAAACAGATTTGATTTTGAACCTGAAATTACAGCTAAAGTTTTAAAAAGAGGTGCAAGATTATATGAACTTCCTGTTTCATACTATGGAAGAGAATTTGCAGAAGGCAAAAAAATAACTTGGAAAGACGGAATTCATGCAATAATTGCACTTATTAAATTCAGATTTGTAGATTAAAAATCGGTAATCTCAAAACCAAAGGGGGTAAAATGAAAAAGATTTTATTATCACTATTTTTGGCAGCATCACTTGCAGTACCATCATTTGCTGCAACTTGGAGTGCTGTAGATAGAGTATCTACAGTTGGACAACAAGTTTTATCAAAAAACAGCCTGCCTACAAACACTAAATTTGTAGTTACAGAAACTGAAGTTGCAAATAGCACTTCTAACGCTAACAATGAATTGTATATTAACAAAACAAATTTAAGTTACACAGGTAATGACAATGAAGTAGCAGCAGTAATCTCTCAAGAAATCGGAGCTTTAATTAATGCAAATGCTTCTAAGAAAAAATTAGTTTCAAACCTTACCTCAGCAATTGCCGGAAGTTTTATTGACACATCTTTAGAAACGACAGCACTTGCTGCAAATGAATTTACACTTAACAACATGTCTGAAAAAGACCAAATGAATGCTGATATTACAGGTGTAGATTTAATGATTCAAGCAGGATATAACCCATTAGCTATGATTGTTGTATTAGGTAAAATGCCAGGGTCTACAATGGATTTATTAAAAAGTCAACCAAACAACTTTAAAAGAACAATGTATATCTATGATTACCTTGCATACAACTATCCTTCAAAAGTAAAAGCAGGGTACAATTGTCAAGAATACAAAAATTTCTTAGCATACATCCAACCAACAATTGATGAACGCAATGCTGATAAAAAGAAATTAGAAAAATTCAACAAAGAACAAGCTAAATTAAAAAAAGAAAGAGCAAAACAAATTGCTAAATACAAAGCAACAGGCGGATTAAACGGATGGGATGCATCTTATACGATATTAAAAAATCTGTCAGAAAATGCAGAAACAAAATAACACAATAAAAAACCTCCTTAAAAAGGAGGTTTTTTATTGACAGTATATAAAACGAATGATAAAATTAACTCACACAAAAATAAAGGAGCTTTATATGTCAGATACAATAGAACAAATAGAATGCCCAGCTTGCGGCAAAATAATGCACAAAATCCCGATGAGTGAAAGCGGGACTATGATTGATATATGTTTAGACGGCTGTGGGGGAATTTTCTTCGACGCACAGGAATTAAAACATTTTGATGAACAAGATGAAAATATTGATGAAATAAAAAAAGCAATTGAAGGAAAAACTTTTAACACAACAGATGAATCTCAGACCAGAATTTGTCCTTTATGCGGAAATAAAATGGTTAAAAATTCTGTTAGCATAAAAAATGAAATCATAATTGATGAATGCTATAGTTGCGGATCAAAATTTTTTGATCACGGAGAATTAACAAAAATGCGTGAGCAATACCCTACAGAAGAAGATAGAAGACAGGACTTTTTAGCCTCCGCTTACAAGCAATTTGGGAAAGAAATTGACAAACTTGAATTAGAACATAATATACATCTTGCAACTCGTTCTCAATTTTTAAAATTTATAGACAAACTATTTATAGGAAGATAATAAAATGTCAGACTCTCAACAAGATATTAAATGCCCCGCTTGCGGAAGCGAAATGCAAAAAGTTTTTATTCCAAACAAAGGAATTAATATCGACATATGCTCTCAAGGTTGTGGCGGTATTTATTTTGATAATAAAGAAATTCAAGAATTTTCATCAGCAGATGCAAACTTAACCGATATTACATCTCTATTGGAAAATAAAAATTTCATGCCTGTTGATACAACTCAAACAAGAATTTGTCCTGCTTGTGGGACTCCTATGGCTAAAACTTTTGCGTTCGGCATAGAAATTGATACCTGCTATAAATGCGGAGGCATTTTTCTTGATTATGGAGAATTTGAAAAAGTCAGAACTCATTTTAAGAAAAAAGAAAAAATTCAACCTATAAATTTGAATACCAATAATGATATCGATTTAGAAAAATTTTTAAAAGAGGCACAACAAGAAGAATATTGTACCCAAACAGGTCAAGGAATTACTTCTAATATATTCAGATCATTTTTAGAAGCATTATGCCAAAATGTTTATCATAGATACTAATTTTTCTTTACTGTCACTTTCAAAATAAATTCTTAAAAGAGGCTCTGTACCGCTAGGTCGAATAAGTATCCAACTTGCATTATCCGTAAAATACAATTTTACACCGTCTTTTGTATCAATATTTTTAACTTCAAAATCTCCGATTTTAGTTTTATTTTTATATTCTTCCAATATCGGTTTGATTTCATCAACATTATCAAGACGTTTATCAATTCTATCATTATAGAACTTACAACCTACAAAATCATACAATTCCTTTTGCAAATCAACTAAAGATTTATTTTCATAAGCCATAGCTTCTAAAATAAGTAAATTCGCAAGGATACCGTCTTTTTCAGGAATATGTCCCTGAATACTCAAACCACCTGATTCTTCTCCGCCAATGATAGGGTTATATTTTCTCATTGCTTCCCCGACATGTTTAAACCCTACAGCTGTTTCAACCACTTCAACGCCTAACTTTTCTGCAACTCTATTCAACAAAAGACTTGCACCTACTGTTTTTACAAGTGCTCCGGAATAGTTTTTATGCTTTCTTAAATGCATCAGCAAAATTGCAATAATTTCATTTGGCGAAACATATTCACCATTTTCATTAATTACTCCAAATCTGTCGGAATCACCATCATTCGCAAAACCTACAGAATTCGGAGTAGATTTAACTTTTTCAATTAATTCTTTTAAATATTTAGGCTTAGGCTCAGGCATCCCACCCCCAAATTTAACATCATGGAACATATGCAAACTGTCATATTGAATTCTATGATTATCTAATAATTTGTCAAAATAACCTATACTTGCAGCGTAAAGCCCGTCAAAAATAATATTTTTATCAAAATCCTTAATCTTTGCAAAGTCAATAAGCTTTTCAATCTGAGCGAAATAATCAGGAGAAAAATTATATTTTCTAACCTCACCTATCCCTTGAGATTTAAAAGGCAAACTTAAATTATACATAAGCTCATCTGTAATATCAGATGTCGCAGGTCCTGCATAATCAGGAATAAATTTTATCCCTAAATATTCAGGCGGATTATGAGATGCTGTAAACATCACAGCACAAGCATTTAAATGTTTTGCATTATAAGCTAAAACAGGAGTAGGAATAATTTTGTCAGACAACAAAACTTCAAAACCATAATCACCCAACTGAGCAGCTGCTTGTGATGCAAATTCAAAAGCCATATTCCTCGGATCGTAACCTACTATGATTTTTTTATTTAATCCAAAACTATCAAAAACATATTTCCCGATAGCTTTAATCACAGTTCTTACATTTTCTTCATTAAAATCTTTTCCTACAACAGCTCTCCAGCCGTCTGTTCCAAATTTAATTTCACTCATTAATCTTGCCTCAATATTTTCTTCTGTTATAATCATATTAAAAAGAAGGAGTAATCGCAAATGTTAAATTTAGAAACAGTAAAAACAATAGCATATCTAGGCCCGCAAGCATCATTCACAGAAATGGCAAAAGACCATTTTTGTAAAAAATTTAACATCAGTGCATATCCTACTCCATTACAAACAATCAGACAGGTTGTAGAATATGTAGATGATACTCCTGATTCACTAGGAGTTCTTGCTGTAGAAAATTCAATTGAAGGAACTGTAAGAGAATCATTAGATAATCTTATGGTTACTAAAAATCCTAATATTAGAATTTTATCAGAACATTATATGCCAATACATCATTGTCTTTTAGCAAGAACTACAGAGTTCTCATCAATTACAGGAATAATTTCACATCCTCAAGCACTCGCACAATGCCAAGATTTCATACACAATGAACTCCCGTTTAATGTAAATATTATAGAAGCTCCAAGTACAGCAGAAGCTGCGAGAAGTCTGCAAAATTATAATCTTACATATGGAGCTATAGGGAGCAAAAAAACTGCTGAAACTTATAACTTGAATGTTTTAAAAGAAAATATAAACGATGATAAAAGTAATCAGACAAGATTTATATTAATTGGAGATTTTGAAACTGAAGAAACTGGCAATGATAAAACATCAATGGCTTTTTCAACAGAAAATAGACCTGGAGCATTATTAAATGTTTTAGAAATTTTCATGAAAAATAACATAAACCTTTCTTATATCGCATCAAGACCTTCTAAAAATAAATTTGGAGAATATATTTTTATAGTAAACTTTGACGGACATATACATAATCCGAAAATTATGGAAACTATAAAGCAAATTAAAGAAAAAACAACTTATATAAGATTTTTCGGTTCGTATAAAAAAAGTAAAGCTATTGTAATTCAGCCGTAACAAAAGCTATTGCTTTTGTTCTGTCATGAGACAAACTTAATTGAAAAATAATTTTTTTATCAATTGGTTTTAAAATACGAATTTGCGGACAATGTTTTTCATTATGAAAAACTTCTATATCTTTGTATGAAATATTTTCAATATTTAAAGCCGTAAGAGCTTTTACGACTGCTTCTTTTGCACAAAAACGAGCAGCTAAATGACTTTCAGGTTTAGAATATTTTAAACAGTATTCTAACTCTACATCAGTAAATACTCTATTTAAAAAATCCTCAGATTTTCCCTTAAATCTTTCTATATCTTCAATATCTACACCAATTGCCATAAAAAAATTTTATCACAACATTGACGGATTTTGCAAACACGTGGTATAATTGATTATTCAAACGCCTTTTATAAAAAACATTATTCATTAAATTAGTCAGAAAGGGAATTTATGGCTAATTCAATGATACCTTATTCTTTTATCCCCGGCACAAAAGCAAAAGCAGGAGAAGTGAATGCAAACTTTATTGCTCTAGCGAATGTAATTGAGGCTAACAAAAAAACTGCTTCAGGGGATATAGAAGATGTAAAAGAAATATTAGAAACAAAAGCAGACAAAACAGAATTAATTAATGAACATACAGTCACTGAATCTGGAACTGATTTAAACGATTATAAAACTAAAGGAACATATATTTTTACATCAGTATACACACCTACAAATATTCCAAAGGGAACTGAAGGTATGCTTATTGTAACCGGTGACGAAAATTCTGTCATTAAACAAATCTGGATTTGCCAAGACCAAAATCCTGAAATATTTACTCGTAATTTTATCGACTCAGCTTGGTCTAATTGGTACTCTCAAAATGGGATACTAAGAAGAAATACCCCAGGATATTTAAAACTTACTAACAATCTGATAATACAATGGTCATATGGAGTAGGCACATCAATAGTTTACCCTATAGCATATACAACCGTAGCCTGTCCTGTATTTACTAAACACGGGTACGGATCATCTTATGAAAGAAGTGATACCGGATTTACTTCGCAGTCATTAACCGGTTTTACAGTCGGAACAGGCGGTATATTCCATTATATGAACTGGATAGCAATAGGTTTTTAAGATAGAGGAGGGAAAATGAAATATTTTGGAACTAAAAATAATAAAGATTACGGATTTTATGAAGAAAATTTTGAAGGTGCAATAGAAATAACAGATACATATTGGCACGAATTATTAATGCAACAAAATCAAGGTAAAAGAATAATATTTTTTGAAAATAATGTAATTGCAGTAGATGAAACAGAATATTCGTTTGAAAATAACGTTTGGAAAAAACTTAATGAAGATGAAATTAATATCAAACAACTAAAAATTCAAAATGCAATAAAGTCAAATGAAATTTTAGAAAAATTAGAAGAACTAGATAAAAAAAGAATTAGAGCAATTGCAGAACCATCTCTAAAAGATGAAGAAACAACTTGGCTTGAATATTACAACTCACAAATTACTGAATTGAGAAAAGAACTTGCTGAAATTACGAATTAGAAAAAAGACCGGTATTATCCGGTCTTTTTTTTATTCACTAAAATATCTTTCCATAACACGTTGAATAATATTATTTATTTTTTTAGCACCGTCTTTTACATTAGAAGCCATATGAAATTTAGTAGATGTTAGATCATCAATTTTTTTATCCATAAAAAGAGCTTTATTAAAACAATCAGAATCCAGATATTTATCATCACAGACAAACTTGGAATCTTTTTTATTGAATATTTTTCTTGTAATTCTTGCGAGCTCAGTAAACATAGGCAAAGTTTCATCTTTAACCTCAAGAAGATTATTATTTATAGCAATAGCATCTTCATCAGGAATTGAATATGTATTAATATTCAAAAAATTATTTCTTACGGGATTTGTATAACAATTTTTTGGCAAATTACTTCTTTTCATTGCACGCTGCAATTTATGCAAATCCCTACCTGTCAGTTCTGCACTCAACCATCTTTCTTCTGTCTGAATGTCATTATAATTTAGAAAACTTTCTGCAAAATGACTAACATTTTTTATACCTGTAAAAGAAATTTTATCCATTATTATTTAACTCCAAAATAATTGTTCATAATCGCTTGCAAGAAATTATTAAATTCGTTTGCAGTTTCTTTAACTAATTCCTTATCAAAAAAAGATTGATTAATTTTTTCCAATCCTTTAGAATTTGAAATTAATTTTGACAAATTTTCGCCATAAATTAATATATTATCAGCTTGTTTTGAAACATAATCTGTATCTACTATCATATTATTACTATTCATTGCCGCAATTTTTTTAGTTAATTTTGCGAAATAAGAAAAAAACGATAAGTTTTTATCATTTACCGGAACTAATTTCCCATTTAATAATACAATTTTGCCAAAGTTTGATTTAACACATTCAATATTTAAAATATTATGACCATTAATATTTTTATAATCATTTTTTACAAATTCTATTTTGTTTAACATATCATTATATGCAGTCAAATCTTTTCCATTATAATCATCTTTTAAAACCATAGAAAGACTTTTTGAAATAGTATTTTTAGATCTTCTAAATCTTATAGTCGCTATATTTTCAATTCCCGTAAAAGATATATTATTAATTTTATCCATATCTGCACTAATGCTCGTAAAAAAATTTTTTTGCTCATGATATAATTATTTTACAGAAATTAATAATAATTGGAGAAAAAAATGGTTGAAATAAGAAAAGAATTTATCGAACAAGCAAAACATTTAACAAGAAATGCTGAAGTTTTACCTGGCGGAATTGAAGAACTAGCAATAAAATTACAACATTCACACGATACAAACACTCCTTTGAGAGTAAAACTAGGAATGGATCCTACAAGACCTGACTTACATCTCGGGCATACTGTTGTAATGAGAAAATTAAGAGAATTTCAAAGCTTAGGTCATAAAATTGTCTTAATTGTAGGTGGAGCAACTGCAATGGTAGGAGATCCTTCAGGGAAATCTGAAACTCGTCCTGCATTAACAAAAGAACAAGTTGAAGAAAATGCAAAATCTTATTTCGATCAAATGTCAAAAGTATTAGACGTAAGTAATGCTGAAGTTGTGAATAATGCTGACTGGCTTCATAAAATGAGCTTTACTGACTTGTTAAAATTGTCAGCTCAAGTAACAGTTGCTCAGATGATGACAAGAGATGACTTTGCAAAAAGATACGCAGATGGACGTCCAATTTCAATCCATGAATTTTTCTATCCTTTAATGCAGGCATATGATTCTGTAGAAGTTGATTCTGATATAGAACTTGGCGGAACTGACCAAAGATTTAATACACTTTTAGGCAGAGATATTCAAGCCGCATACGGGAAAAAATATCCTCAATTAGTTATGCTCTTACCTCTTTTAGAAGGTACAGACGGTGTTGTTAAAATGTCAAAAACATATCCTGAACATTGTATTTCACTAACAGACAGCGAAGTGGATATGTTCGGAAAATTAATGAGTATTCCTGATAACATGATTTCAAGATATTTTAGTTTATTGACAGATGCGACAAAAGAAGAATTAGAAACAATTGATAAACAAATTGCAGAAGGTTCAGTAAATCCTCGTGATATTAAAATGAAACTTGCATACACAATCACAAAAGAATACCACGGAGAAGACGGTGCTAAACACGGACAAGATGCATTTATTAATGTTGTATCAAACAAAGGTATTCCTGACGATATTGAAGAAATTTCAGGAATGAACGGGAAAGGCATTTTAGATGTCCTAGTAGAAATAAAATTCACTGCAAGCAAGGGCGAAGCAAAACGCTTAATTCAAGGTGGCGGTGTAAAAGTAGATGGTGAAAAAATTACCGATATGGCTTATACATTCAACTTTACTGAAAGCGTAATATTGCAAGCAGGTAAACGTAAATTCGCAAAATTGATATAATCTCTAACTCCAATTTTAAAAATATGTTTACGAAATATGTGAGAATAAAAAATGTTTAAAATACTAAAAAGAGGAATAACAAAAGTAAAAGAAGATATTCAGGTAATCTACGACAAAGATCCTGCCGCAGAAAATTTACTGGAAGTTATCCTATGCTACCCTGGACTTCATGCCCTGATAGCATACAGATTTGCTCACAGACTCTACAAATGGCATATCCCGTTAATTCCAAGAATTATATCTTACATCACAAGAATTATTACAGGAATTGAAATTCACCCTGCAGCAAAAATCGGCAGAAGATTTTTCATAGACCATGGAGAAGGTGTTGTAATTGGAGCCACAACAGAAATTGGCGATGATGTTCTTATATACCAGCAAGTAACATTAGGCGGAACAGGGAAAGAACATGGCAAACGCCACCCGACATTAGGCCATGGTGTAATCGTAGGAGCAGGAGCAAAAGTATTAGGGAATATAACACTTGGCGATTATGTCAGAGTAGGAGCAGGCTCTGTCGTGGTAGATGATGTTCCTGAATATTCTACAGTAGTAGGAGTACCAGGCAGAGTCGTTCACAGGAAAATTATAGACAAAAACGGAGTATTGATGCACAACAGAATTCCTGATCCTATAAAATGCGAATTAAACAGACTTAAATATGAAGTGTTAGAATTAAAAGAAAAAATAGAACAGAAAGAGAAATAGAAGTCCTTTCAGCTATTCAGCTAACAGAAGACAAACTGACTTCCAAACCTCAAAAAAAACAAAGAAAGGGGAAATTATGTATCACATTTATACTATTAAAAATCATTCAGAATTTTCAAAAACATTAGTTGCTGAAACAAAAGACTATGATGAAGCATTACAAAAAGCAGAAAAAGCAATCGAAGGTAAAGAAGGCTATAATTACATAGTTGAAGAAACAGACGGCTCTATGAACAGCTATGGAGACCTTATAGCAACAGTAGTTGCAGAAGGTTAGAAAAATAAAGTAATTGTAAACATATAAAATCCAGATTATATGATAGAAAAAACTGGATTCTTTCGGGCAAAGCCCTCATAATAACTATTCAATAACAAAGGAATTATGAATATTCATAAATAAAATGGAGAAAAAATGAAAGCAGTAGTATTTGATGAAGGATTAAAATTAGTAAACGATTATAAAAAGCCAATTCCTCAAAAAGGAGAAGCTCTAATCCGTGTAACTTTAGCTGGTATTTGCAATACAGATTATGAAATTACAAAGGGCTATATGGGCTATAAAGGAATTTTAGGTCATGAAGCAGTCGGAGTTGTAGAAGAAATTAATGACGAAGATCAATCACTTTTAGGGAAAAGAGTCGTAGCAGAAATCAGCTATGGCTGCAAAAAACCTGATTGTCCATATTGTGCAGAAAAATTATACCGTCATTGTCCTGACCGTCATACTTTAGGGATCTGGAGAAAAGACGGAGTATTTGCAGAATATTTTACAATGCCTCTGGAAGTTCTTTTTGAAGTTCCTGATAATGTCCCTGATGAACAGGCCGTATTTGTAGAACCTTTAGCTGCAGCTTGTGAAATTACAGAACAATTACACATCAAACCTTTTGAAAAAGTAATTGTATTAGGCGACGGCAAATTGGGATTGATTACAGCATTAACACTTAATGCACAAAATATAGATGTAACTCTTGTCGGCAAACACCAAAACAAACTTGATATTGCGGGAGCACAAGGAGTTCAGACAAAACTTTTAAATGATTTGAAAGTTGAAAAAACTTATGATGTAGTTGTTGAAGCAACAGGTTCAATTTCAGGTTTTGAAACAGCACTAGCGCTTACAAAACCTCGCGGAGTACTTGTTTTAAAAAGCACAGTAGCAGCATCTAAGGAATTTAATCTTGCACCTATTGTAATAGATGAAATTACAGTATTAGGCTCAAGATGCGGACAATTCCCAGCTGCCCTAAGACTTTTGAAATCAGAAAAAATAGATTTTTCGCCAATGATTTCAGGCAGATACAAAGCAGATGATGCAATCGAAGCATTTGAAAAAAATAAAGAAAAAGATACTCTAAAAATTCTTTTAGATTTTAATAAATAATTAAAAAAGCTCCTTTAGAATAAGGAGCTTTTTTATCACGAAAAATATTTACAATATTTGATTAATAAACATTTTTCAATTATTATTATTTATATGGTAGCAGAAGTACAAGAAATAGAAAAAGATTTTTCAGGAAAAATTACACTGTTAGATAAATATATTCTAAGGCAGATAATTGAAATGTTTATTATGGGTGTATGCGTATTTACATCAATTATTTTTGCCTCTGATACATTTATTACTTTAATCAAGCAAATTTCATTATTCGGAATTCCATTCAATGTTGCATTGATGATGATTATCTTAAACCTTCCTCAAGTAATTGTAATGACAATTCCAATGGGAGTTTTATTAGCTACCGTAATGACTTTAAACGGACTTAGTTTGAAATCTGAAATTACTGTCATGAGGGCTTGCGGCATAGGATTAAACAGAGTTGCAAAACCTATTTTTATTTTCGCGCTTTTAATGTCTATTTGCAGCTTTGTAATAAACGAAACTGTCGTTCCTGTAATGACTAAACAATCAAAAGACCTTGCTCTATGGTCTTTAGGACAAAAAAATATCCCGGAAGGAAAACAAAATTTCGTATTCAAAGAATTAAACGATGGCGGGAGTATTAAACGTTTATTCTATGTAGGATACTGCGAAAATAAAACCTTACACAATATTACAGTTCTTGATACCGCAAAAGACGGAACAATTCAAGTTCTACAAGCAGATGAAGGCAAGACTTCACCTGAAGGCTGGAAATTTGAAAAAGGCGCTGTATACACAGTAGACGATGAAGGAAAAATTCTAAATACAACATTATTTGACAGCTCAGTTGTAAAATTTGGACTTGATATGTCAAAAGAATTAAACAAAAATGTTGCAAAAGAAATGAATTTCACAAAATTGATTGATTACATAAGACACAATCACATAGATGAAAAAGAAAGAAATGCAATTCATATAGAATTATACGACAAACTTGCATTACCATTGACAACAATCGCACTTGTACTAATCGGTGTACCGCTTGCAATAACACCTCCTAGAGTAAGATATAACAGAGGATTTTTATTCAGTATTTTAATCATTTTTGCGTATTATCTGATAAGAGCACTTTCTATATCTTTCGGAGAAGCAGGTACATTACAGCCATTCTTGGCAGCCTGGATGCCAAACATTGTACTCACAATAATAGGTACAATACTTTATTACAAAAAAGTATACACAATCGAATAGGAGCGTAGTCGCTCCACCCGCCACCTAGGGAATAGGTGAAACTTCACAAAAAAACATAAGAAATAGGAGCGTAGCCGCTCCACCCGCCACCTAGGGAATAGGTGAAACTTCACAAAAAAACATAAGAAATAAGAGCGTAGCCGCTCCACCCGCCACCTAGAAAATAGGTAAAACTTCACAAGAAACCATAAGAAATAAGAGCGTAACCGCTCACGCAGTAAAGACATGAACAACAATTTATTTTCAAACAAAAGATTAAATGATTATGATTTAAATATTTTAAATGACAATTCGTTTAAAGATTTAGACGATAAAACTTTGAAATTGGAATGTCTTATTGCAGAAAAAGAAGAAGCACTAGAAAACCTTAACAACAAAATAAAAGGTGCAGAACTATTAGGCAAACTTCTAGATGTAATGGATTTAAAAATTCAAGCCAAACAAATTGAAAACGAACTTACAGACTTAAAAGAACAATATTCTAAAAGGAATGTGGCTGAAAAAATTACAGATGTAATTACATCTAAAAAAAGTAAACCAAAACTTTCTCCAATACATCGACTTGCACGTTTTGTATCAAGAAAAATTATTGCAAGGATGTCTAAAAAAGTTAAATCAATCTTAGATTTAAGCGACTCTTTAGACACATTAACAAGCATCAATGAAAACGTTGATGAACTAATTGCAATGAAAGTTCCTTATGGCGAAACGAAAGCAAATTATGAAAAACTAACAAACTATCTCTATCGAGCAAATAGAATTCATGCCCAAATAAACAAAAAAATGCAAAGTCTATAATTGATTTAAAAAATTATCAATTTCCTCAAAATCAAAAAATTCTTTCATAGTAATTCCAAGAGCACTACATATTTTCAAAATTGTAAATAACCTTGGTTCTTTCATATTTCTTTCAATTTCACTTAACCCGCCTTTAGATATATCACTTTGATAGGCAAGTTGTTCTATGTTAAAATTATGCTTTTTTCTAAGCTCTAATATTCTGCTACATACAATTTTATTGAAATCTTTATTAGTCATAATTTTAAAATAACTTCATACATGTGAATATTTTTTGATAATAAACTATAAATCATGTATAATAGTTCATACTTATGAACAAATTGAGGTTATTATTTTATGTTTTATTATCTGAAATTGAAGAAAATTCTTATTAAATTAATAACTTTTTGGCTACCTAAAAAATATAGAAAAAATACAAGAAATTTCCTTTTTTATTTT
>ULVF01090918.1_pt1 | contig 18804 bp, 17 predicted proteins | sample 1959201 | NCBI WGS metagenome assembly ULVF01 (sample SAMEA4835779, study PRJEB28245) | human gut metagenome | biome: gut microbiome; material: fecal sample | place: Denmark | collected 2008 | reverse complement strand
GGAGGGTGCATCAAATACATTGCAATTTGATACACCCTCTTATTTCTTCCTTCCTATTATCTCCAGCAATATTGTTCTACACGAACTTATTTCTGCTCTTTCTTCGCCTTATCATACTCCACGACAAGCCGGATATCCACATATTCTATATTCTCGGGACAGAGCTGTTTGATCTCCGACAGCTTCGCCTGCGCTCCCGCCTGACGCATAGCCTCACGGATGATAGCCTGGCGGGCCGGACGGATAAGCTTCGACAACTCTATCTGGCCGCTGACAACATAAGGCAGGAGATGGCCGGCTACCGTCGAAACCGACAGACGGCGGGCCCGTGCGATCTCTTCCATCGACTTACCCTGCTCGAAGAGCTGAAGGGACACCTTCCCCGACTCCTCCTTCGACAGTCTTCCCTGGCCGCTCTTCGCTGCCGGCGGTGCAGCCTGCCGGGTCTTCGCCTCCCGCGACAGCTGACTGGCAGACAGCCGGGCCTCCGGTCGTGTGGCGGTGGCTTTTCTGTCAAACGGATCATCACTGCCCTTCTTTCTCTTTCTCGTACGACTCACACTTCCCGGCTGTACGATATCCATCGCATCGAGCAGCGTCTCCTGGCGGGCACCAAGATATCCCGCTACTGAGAACTCCTCATCCTCCATGCGCCTCAACAACTTCGTCTTGCAGAGATAGAGCAGCCACAGATTCTTATAGAGCTCGTTCATGCGCTTCATGGCTTCCTTGTTGCCTGAAGAGGCATCCTTCGTCTGCTCGATCAGACGACCCATCTTCTCTACCAGCAGATGGTGGAAGTAAGCCGCCGAACGCTTCACGCGGTCGAGAAAGGCTTGACCGTGAAGCTGGTCTATGGCCATGGAGCGGATCTGGCTCTGCCACTTGTAAGCCACCTGCATCAGCTCTTTCTCCAACTGCTGTATCGTCTCTCCGTGAAGGAGCGTCAGACGGTGGTAGTCGCGGAAGAACTCCAGCAGATGGCGGTAGACCATCTGCTCGGCGCTCATCAGCGGTTGGAAGTCAAACAGGTCGAGCAGCTGCCGGCAATAATATTCTTCCTTCAGCGAGGGCAGCTGCCGTATGCTCTCCTCAGCCGCCTCCTGTTGGCCTGCGATATATGCCGAGACACGCTGGTCGTGGATGATGGCAGTCTGAGAGATCGGCGTGGAGAGCACCATGCCCTCAAGGGTCTTGCAGCGGCTCAGCGCCACATACACCTGCCCCGGTGCGAATGAGCGGCCGGCATCAATGATGGCATGCTCGAAGGTCAGTCCCTGGCTCTTGTGGATCGTGATGGCCCAGGCCAGACGCAGGGGATACTGCGTGAAGGTGCCCAGCACCTGCGGCTCGATCTCATGGGTCTCCGGATTGAGGGTGTAGGTGGTGTTCTCCCAAGTCTGTTTCTCTACCTTGATGGGACGGGGCTTACCGGCACACTCCACCTCGATGTTCTCATCATCGATGTGTGTGATGCGGCCGATCAGTCCGTTATAATACTCTCCGTTCACATCATTGCGCGCGAACATCACCTGCGCTCCCTGTTTCAGCTCAAGACTGGCCTCCACAGGATAGTCGCTCGCAGGGAACTTGTCCTTTATCTCGGCCTGATAGACGAAGCGGGCACCCGGCAGTTTCCTCAGCTCTGTCTCATTGATGACGTCGGCCGTCCGGTTATGGGTGGTCAGCCGGATATAGCCTTCCTCCGGCCTCGGCAGGAAGGCGGGCTTGTAGCGAGCGTTAAGCATTCTGAAGTCCTCATCCGTCATACGGTTCTCACGGATATGGTTCAGGATCGTGATGAAACGGTCATCCTGCTGCCGATACACATGGGTGAGCTGTATCGTCACATAAGAGATCTGCTGCAAGGCCCGGCTGCCGAAGAAATAGGGCGTCGTATAATAGCGCGACAAGACCGGTTCCTCGTTGCCTGTCACGACAGGAGTGAGCTGCTGCAGATCACCGATCATCACCAGCTGTACGCCTCCAAAAGGCTGCAGGGGATTGCGGAAGCGGCGGAGCACGCTGTCAACGGCGTCGAGCAGGTCGGCACGCACCATCGAGATCTCATCGATCACCACCATGTCGATCGTCCGCATGATGTGGCGCTTCATACTGCTGATCTTGTATTGCTCCTTCACCTGTGCTCCGGGAATGTAGATCGAGGGCGGTATCTGGAAAAAAGAGTGGATCGTCACACCTCCGGCATTGATGGCTGCCACACCCGTAGGAGCCACGACGATCATCCGCTTCCGCGAATGTTCCTTCATGGCTTTCAGGAAGGTGGTCTTTCCCGTTCCGGCCTTTCCCGTAAGAAAGACGCTGATGCCCGTATGCTCAATAAAATCCCACGCTGTGCGCAGTTCGTTGTTTGCTTCCATGTGTTTCGTCTTGTTGACAGACAAAATTAATGAAAAATCCACAATATTCTATATCATCTCATTGATATTTTTCCTAACTTCGCATCTGTATGGATATCCATCCGCTTCTGCGTATCGCCTTGGCCCTGATCGTCGGCATCCTCCTTGCCACGACCGATCTGCAGTCCTCCCTGCTACCTTTGCAGGGATGGATAGGGGCCGCTGCGGGCTTCCTGCTCCTCACGCTCTGCTGCCGCCGCTGGCCGCGCCTGCAAAGCATCGGCATCCTGCTCACCACCGTATGTATGGGAGGCGGTCTGGGCACCCGCCAACTGCAACAGACCGTGCGCCATCTGCCGGCCGGCAACATCAGCTACCGGGCTGTCTGCCTCAGCGAGCCGCAGGCTAAGGGTAAGGTGGCACGCATCGACCTGCTGATCACCGCCGTCGACGGCCGGCAGCTCCAACGGCCGATGAAGATCAAGGCAGCCCTGCTGCGCGACACGGTGGACAACCGATGGCTGTCGCTCCACACCGGCTCGTGGCTGCAGGCCACCTCCCTGCTGCAACCGCCCACCAACTATCCCGGCTCGAGGTTCAACTATGTGCGCTATCTCTACAGCCACGGCTTCGCGGCCCAGACCTTCATCTACTACAAGGACTGGACGGCATTGCAGACCGACGGCTCACCGGCGGCAGACTTCCACCTGCCCGTCCTCACGCGCCTGCGTCTCCATGCCCTCACGCTCCGCCGCCAGCTGCTGGCCAGTTACCGGCTCCCCGGCAACGACGAGCAGGTCTACGGTGTCGTGGCAGCCATGACACTGGGCGACAAGAGCAGCGTCTCCCAGTCACTGACCGATGACTATTCGATAGCAGGCGGCAGCCACATCCTGGCACTCTCCGGACTGCATCTCGGCATCATCTATGGCCTGCTGACGATGCTGCTCAACTTCCGCGGCCGGCTGCGGTGGCTCACCCAGCCTCTGATCCTCCTGGCCGTCTGGTCGTTCGTCACACTCGTCGGCCTGCCGGCCAGTGCCATCCGGTCGGCCCTCCTCATCACGCTCTACTCCATCTGCCTGCTCGCCCGCCGCAAGAAGATCTCGGTCAATGCACTGGCACTGGCCGCCATCATCATGCTGACCGTACAGCCTCTGGAGCTATGGGATGTCGGGTTCCAACTGTCCTTCCTGGCTGTCCTCGCCATCCTCGTGTTCTACCCCACCTTCTTCCATTTGCTTACGCTCAGCCATCCCGTCAGCCGCTGGATATGGGGCATGGCCTGCGTCAGCTTGGCTGCCCAACTGGGTACGGCACCGCTCGTGGCCTACTACTTCGGACGGTTCTCCTGCTACTTCCTCCTCACCAACTTCATTGTCATTCCCCTGGCCACCTTCATCCTCTATAGTGCCGTCCTGTTCTTTCTCTGCTCCCCCCTGCCCTTCCTGCAGCAGCTGCCGGCCACCCTCCTGACTGTCCTGTCCCAACTGATGAACGACTTCCTCGGCCGCATCGCACGCCTGCCGGGAGCCAGCATCGAAGGACTACAGCCCTCCGCGCTCCAGCTCTCCCTGCTCTACCTCCTCATAGCGAGCGTCTCCGTCATTGTCTACACTCTGCAGAAGGTGAGCAAGCTGCACAAACTCGATGCCTTCCATCACGAAGAGGAGAGACGCATCACGGAGTACGAGCCTTAATGCCACAATGTACCGGCACGACTATCTGGAATCGAATCCCAAGACTATCTCATGCTACATCAATAGACATAACGATATGAAAGAAAACAACAGAAAACTTCTCTACACCACCCTTCTCATGGCCTCTGCCCTCACGGCACAGGCCGGCGAGAAGCCTAACATTATCTTCATCCTCTGCGATGACATGGGCTATGGCGACCTCGCCTGCTACGGCCAGCCCTATATCCACACGCCGAACATCGACCGTCTGGCGAGTGAGGGCATGCGCTTCACGCAGGCCTATGCCGGCAGTCCGGTAAGTGCGCCTTCCCGTGCGGCCCTCATGACGGGACAGCACACGGGCCACACCCTCGTACGCGGCAACAAGGAGTTCTGGTCCGGACGCGTCCGCTATGGACGTAACGATGAATATGCCGTCACAGGCCAGCAACCCTACGATCCCAACCATGTCATCCTGCCCGAGATCATGAAAGACCAGGGCTACACCACCGCCCTCTTCGGCAAGTGGGCCGGCGGCTACGAGGGATCGGTCTCCACACCTGAGAAGCGCGGCATCGATGAGTTCTACGGATATATCTGCCAGTACATGGCCCACCTCTATTATCCCAACTTCCTCAACCGGTACAGCAAGCAGGAAGGCGACACCAGCGTCATCAGGGAGGTGCTCGAGCAGAACATCCAGCACCCGATGTGGGGAGCAGGATATGGACGCCGCCAGCAATACTCCGCCGACATGATCCATCAGCACGCCATGCAATGGCTCGACCGGCAGACCGGCACACAGCCCTTCTGCGCGTTCCTCACCTATACGCTGCCCCATGCCGAGCTGGTGCAGCCCGACGACTCCATCGTCAACGGATATATCGACCAGTTCAAGAACGACCACGACTTCTGCGGAGCCGACCGCTACAACTCCGTAGCCCATGTGCACGCACAATTCGCCGCCATGATCACCCGCCTCGACACCTATGTCGGCCAGATCATGAAGAAGCTCCACGAAAAGGGACTCGACGACAACACCATCGTCATCTTCACCTCCGACAATGGCCCTCACGAGGAAGGAGGTGCCGACCCGACCTTCTTCGGACGCGACGGCAAGCTGCGGGGCCTGAAGCGGTCATGCCTTGAAGGCGGCATCCGCATACCTTTCATCGTACGCTGGCCGGGCCATGTGAAAGCCGGAACGGTGAACAGCCATCAGCTGGCCTTCTGGGATGTCATGCCCACCTTCTGCGACATCCTCGGCATTAAGAACTACACGCGCAAGTATGCCTGCCGCTCACCGCGCACGTATGAGGGCATCCCGCAGACGAAGAAAGAATATTGGGACGGCATTTCCTTCCTTCCCACCCTGCTCGGTAAGGACAAGCAGCAGAAGCAGCACGACTATCTGTATTGGGAGCTCAACGAGAGCGGCCAGATAGGCGTCAGACAGGGCGACTGGAAGCTCGTCGTCGATCATGGCAAATGCCATCTCTACAACCTGGCCACCGACATCCATGAGGATCATGACCTCGCCGACTCCCAGCCCGAGCAGCTCCGTCACATGGTACAGCTCGTCCATCAGGCACATGTCGACGATCCCCTCTTCCCCATCACTCTGCCGCAATGATCCACCCCTGGCACTCCATTGCCCGTAAACCCGATGGGCAATCCTGACGCTGCCAGCCGAACCATCCAGACAGAGGCATCTCACGAACCGAGACCTTCTATCCTAGGATCTTGGCTGTATCACCAGGCTCTCGGTGACCTTCATCGTATGATCATGACGGCACCGCCGTATAATCCCGATATCACTTCAGGACCCGCGCACTGCCATCAACCTTTTTGCTCTCGCCCTGCCGCCTCCGGTACTCCGGCCCGCGGCAGGGCGGTCTGCTGTTGTTCAGGACCTGTCCCAAGTCTGGCTACCTCCGCCCCACCTCCGCTCTACCTCCGTTCTATCTCCCGTCTCCATCAGGTGCGATCCAATTCGCAAAAGGAATGGTCGGCACACGTAGGACCGTATGCCCGAGAAAGAGGAAGAGCTGGCATGTCCGGCGACGAAAATTTTGTCTTCTTCCGCTTGCGGGTATGGCTTTTTTCCCTTATCTTTGCAGTATGAACGAACAGAAGCAAGACAACATACAGCTTAGCGAGAACTTCATTATTGCCGACGCAGACTATCTTGACAAGGTAGCCTTCAATCTGACGGTGAATTTCGAGCGCATGCTGGGACGTAAGATCCCGCGTGCCGACATGGCGCAATGGGCTGTCGACATCACGCTCGACGGCGGCCTGCGTCCTGACGGCCAGCAGCATGAGACCCAACTGATGCTACTCTACAACGAGAACCGTCCGCTCATGGACTGCTTCCAGCCCGCCGATCTCAAGACTGGGCTCAACGGACAGGCCTTCAAGGATGAGCGGCTGGGCGAGTACATCATCAATGCCTACGCCACCGGCAAGCTCGTCGACAAGGACGAATATCTCCTGCAGACCCTCCTCACCCTCACGGAGCACGAAGAGGTGAGGCGCGTGATGATCATCTGCAACACGGAGGAGGGCGACGTGCTCGACCGTGTACGCGAGGTGCTCGGCCGTTCGCACAACGACAGCCAGCGTGTCACCGTCTTTGCCATGGGCAACATCGCCGGAGGCAATTACCGCACCGAGAATCTAGGCTTCTCCCTTACCGATGCCCTCGGAGTGCGGTCAGAAGAGTTCAACAAATAAGATAACCGTAAAATCTAAATAGCACAATGAGTAGAATATTGATGATCGGTGCCGGTGGCGTGGCCACTGTCGCTGCTTTCAAGATGGCTGAAAACCTCGATGTCTTCAGCGAGTTGATCATTGCCAGTCATCACCGCGCGAAATGCGACCGCCTGATGGAGTCCATCCGCGCCAAAGGTTACAACGACATAAAGATCTCTACGGCCGAGGTGGACGCCGATGAGGTGGACCAGTTATGCGCCCTCATCAACAGCTGCAAGCCCGACCTGGTAGTCAATCTGGCCCTTCCCTATCAGGACCTGACGATCATGGACGCCTGCCTCGCTTGTGGCGTGAGCTACCTCGACACGGCCAACTATGAGCCGAAGGACGAGGCTCACTTCGAATACAGCTGGCAGTGGGCCTACAGGGACCGCTTCCGTGAGGCCGGCCTGACAGCGATCCTCGGATGCGGCTTCGACCCGGGTGTGAGCGGCATCTATACCGCCTACGCCGCCAAGCACGAGTTCGACGAGATTCAATACCTCGACATCGTCGACTGCAACGCCGGCAACCACCACAAGGCCTTCGCCACCAACTTCAACCCGGAGATCAATATCCGTGAGATCACGCAGAAAGGCCTCTACTATGAGGACGGCAAGTGGATCGAGACCGAGCCGCTGGCCGTGCACAAGGATCTCACCTATCCGAATATCGGAAAGCGCGACAGCTACCTCATGCACCACGAGGAGCTCGAGTCGCTGGTGAAGAACTATCCCACCATCAAGCGTGCCCGCTTCTGGATGACCTTCGGACAGCAGTATCTCACCTATCTCGACTGCATCCAGAACCTCGGCATGAGTCGTATCGACGAGGTGACCTATGAGGCACCGTTGGCCGACGATCCCGAGAAGAAGGTACAGGTGAAGATCGTGCCCCTGCAGTTCCTCAAGGCCGTATTGCCCAACCCACAGGATCTGGGTGCCGACTACGACGGCGAGCCCTCCATCGGCTGCCGCATCCGTGGCCTGCGCGACGGCAAAGAGCACACTTACTATATCTACAACAACTGCAAGCATCAGGACGCCTACAAGGAGACAGGCATGCAGGGCGTGAGCTACACGACGGGCGTGCCCGCCATGATCGGCGCCATGATGTATTGCAAGGGACTGTGGAAAAAGCCGGGCGTATGGAATGTGGAGGAGTTCGATCCCGATCCCTTCATGGAGCAGCTCAACAAGCAGGGACTGCCCTGGCATGAGGTACGCGACGAGGATCTTGAGCTGTAGTCTCCCGACTGTCAGGAAGAGGCCAGGACGGCGGGCACCCGTGTGTCCCGCTGTTCTTATGTATGCCCTTCCCTCACATCCTTCCCGTTAATTTTCCAAATCAGACAAAATCAATGGCAAAAACAGAAGAAGAACTGGCTGCCGAGCAGGCAGCAAAGATAAAGGCAGAGCGCGAGGGCAAGCTGAAAGCCCTCCAGGCTGCCATGTCCAAGATAGAGAAAGACTTCGGCAAGGGGTCCATCATGCGCATGGGCGACGAACAGGTCGAGAACGTCGATGTCATCCCCACGGGATCCATCGGCCTCGATGTGGCCCTGGGCGTAGGCGGCTATCCGCGCGGACGCATCATCGAGATCTACGGTCCGGAGTCGTCGGGTAAGACGACGCTGGCCATCCATGCCATCGCCGAGGCACAGAAGAAGGGCGGCATCGCCGCCTTCATCGATGCGGAGCACGCCTTCGACCGCTTCTACGCCGCCAAGCTCGGCGTGGATGTGGACAACCTGTGGATCTCACAGCCCGACAATGGCGAACAGGCCCTTCAGATCGCCGACCAGCTCATCAGCTCATCGGCCATCGACATCCTCGTCATCGACTCCGTGGCTGCCCTGACACCGAAGAAAGAGATCGAGGGCGAGATGGGCGACTCCGTTGTGGGACTGCAGGCCCGACTGATGTCACAGGCACTGCGCAAGCTCACCGCCACCATCTCCAAGACCAACACCTGCTGTATCTTCATCAACCAGTTGCGCGAGAAGATCGGCGTGATGTTCGGCAACCCCGAGACGACGACCGGTGGTAATGCCTTGAAGTTCTATGCCTCCGTACGTCTGGACATCCGGCGTGTCACCACCATCAAGAATGGTGACGAGGTGCTGGGCAACCATGTCCGCGTCAAGGTGGTGAAGAACAAGGTGGCGCCTCCTTTCCGCAAGTGCGAGTTCGATATCATGTTCGGATCGGGCATCAACAAGCTGGGCGAGATCGTCGATCTCGGCGTAGAGCACAACATCGTACAGAAGAGTGGCAGCTGGTTCAGCTACAACGGCTCGAAACTGGCACAGGGACGTGACGGCACGCTGAAGGTACTGGCCGACAACCCTGAGCTTTGCGAGGAGCTCGAGTCACTGATCATGCAGGCCATCAAACAAGACGAATAAGACAAATGACAGAGTACGGCAGACAAGCATCCGTGCTCTGTCATTTTTTATGTTTACCCTTTAAGGAATTGGCAATATGCGAGACGAGAAAGAAATGAGATGGCGTACCCTCTCCTCCGAGACACTGATCGCCCGTCCCTGGCTGACGGCCCGACGTGACAAGGTGGAGTTGCCCGATGGCAGCATATACGATGAATACTATGTGCTCCACTATCCTACATGGATCAACGTCATCGCCGAGACCGAGGACGGCCGACTCATTTTGGAACGCCAGTACCGCCATGCCCTCGATGTGGTCTCCATGGAGATCTGCGCCGGCGTGGTGGAGAAAGGGGAGACACCGCTCGAAGGTGCCCGACGTGAGCTGCAGGAAGAGACCGGATACATCGGCGGCGAATGGACCGAGCTGATGACGATCGCACCCAATCCCTCGACGATGGACAATCTCTGCCATTGCTTCCTCGCCAGAGGCGTACGGCCGACAGGCCACCGGCATCTGGATGCCACAGAAGACATCGAGGTGTTCTGCCGAACCAGGGCCGAAGTGTACGACATGCTCCGAAACGGCGAGTTCCTGCAAGCCATGATGGTGGCTCCACTATGGAAATATTTCTCGTTGTACCCTCTTTAGCCTGCATCCCCTTCCCAATCCGCCATCACTCGGGGCTCGCATAAGCGGCTGCCTCGCCACACGGAAGGACAGTCCATCGGCGACACGGCCCTTGCACTTTCTCCTCTCCTCATAGCGGCAGTGCCCTCAAGGGCGTTTCGCAGGAGGAGTACGAGTCATGGCCATGTAGTCCATGGCTCTCAGGCAACAATCTTAAATTTAATGGACTCACCTAAAGGATATCAAACGAATAATGCGTCCGATAGATCACAAGACAATCCTTTTACCCTGTAATACCTGATGCCTGCCCGTGCAAGCACCCTGCGCTACTGACCGTTAAGACTTCTACTCCTTCCGTCCTGCAGGCCGGGGATCGGCTGAGGTATGCAGACCGATTATTTTTTCCATCCACACCATGTCATACCATCTGCCGAACTTACGGCCACACTGGTAGAATGTTCCTACGAGGCGATAGCCGTGGTGCAGATGGAAATGATAGCTGTCGAGCGTGAGGTGCTCATCCTCAGGATTGACGGTCGCGATCGACGCATACAGATTGAGGAAGCCACGCTGACGGCACTCCTCCTCCAATGCTTTCAGCAACACGTCGCCTACGCCCTGATGGCGGATGGTACGGTCAAGATAGATGGAGGTCTCCACACACCATTGGAAGGCAGGACGCACACGCAGCGTACCCACATAGGCATAGCCCGCTATCCGTCTCGACACCGGCTCCGGACCGTCACCCGTCTCTACTATCTCCGCCACCAGATAGGGAAACTTCTCCAGCGTATGCACGATGCGCTGCCGAAACTCCTCCACGGTAGGTGCCTCGTATTCAAAGGTGATGGCCGTGTCTGTGACATAAGGGGCATAGATAGCCTGCAGGGCTGCCGCATCGTCAGGCGTGGCAGGCCGTATGATGATATCTTTCATTTTCCGCATTCTTTATTCCAAGGGCAAAGTTAGTCACATTTCCCGATCTGCAGAAGCATCTGGCGTGCCTGCTGCGTGAATAATACTTAAAAATTACAGTCACCGACTTTCCTGTCCTCTCATCCTCCACATCCCTCTTTTCGCCATCGTCTTTCCTTTCCTTGTCTTTCTCCCCATTTACGGCCTTGCCCCTTTCCCGTCTTACGGCCACATCTGCCGTGCGCTCTCCTCCAGCGCCTCGACGAAGAGGGTGACGGCTCGCCGCTGGTATCGGTCAGCAGGCACCAGGATAGAGGTCTCAATCTGTCCCTCCTCACCCTGGATGGGAAGCGTCACCAATCCGTTGTAGGCAAGCGTAGCCACATCGGGCAACACCGTTATCCAATGGCCGCGCTGCACCATATAAAGCAGCTGTGAGTTGACGTTGATCTCTATCGTCGGCTCGAGCACCACTCCCTGCCGGGCAGCCATCCCGTCCAGCTCCTGCCGCACATACCAGCTCTTGCCGGGCAGTACGAGAGGATGCCTCTGCAACTGCTCGAGGGTGATCGAGGAGGCCGAGGCCAGCGGATGACGCTCACCGACGATGGCCTTCAGGCGCGTGGTGAAGATCGGACGCACCTCTATCGCATCATTGGCCTGACGCGGAGTAAACATCATGGCCAGGTCGATCTTATGATCGAGCAGCCGTTGTTCCAGCACATCGACGATATCCTCTTCTATGTGCACATGCACACGGGGATGCTGGCGGTTGAACTCTGTCAGGGCATCAATGAGGATGGCCGACAGACCGATGCCCGTACAGACACCGATATACAGATCGCCGCCTTCCACCGCACGCAGGTCGGCCATGCGCTGCCGCCCCTTCTCCGCATAGAGCAGGATGCGCTCGGCATCGGGCAGGAAGGCACGGCCCTCGACCGTCAGCGTCACATGACGGCCCACACGATGGAAGAGTGGCACCGAGAGCTCTGTCTCCAGCTGCTTGATCTGTTGCGACAGGGTGCTCTGCACCACATGGGCTGCCTGGGCCGCCTCCGTGAAGTTGAGCGTACGCGCGGCCAGAACGAAATATTTGAGTTGACGAATCTCCATCTTACCTTATATTATTATAGAGTCGCAGGGGGTTCTGCTCCCTTGCAAAGATACGACAAAAGACGGGCAATCAATCGAAAATACAGATTATTTTTATCGAAACATTCCATTATCATCGATTGTACAACCTTATGATTCGGCGTAACTTTGCAGACGAAAAGAAAATAAAGTATAAAATATATAAATAACCATCAGCTTTATGTTCGATAAACCAAATCGCGCCAACACGCTCCACGGCATTCTGCTTATCGCTCTTTTCGCCTTTGCGGCTTTCTACATAGCAGAGGTGCCCGTCATCAAACATCTTTCATTCTCACCCCTGATCGTCGGCATCATCCTGGGCATGCTCTATGCCAACAGCCTTCGCAACAAGCTGCCTGAGACATGGGTTCCCGGCATCAAATTCTGTACAAAGACCTTGCTGCGTACCGGTATCGTACTCTACGGTTTCCGCCTCACCCTCACACAGGTGCAGCAGGTAGGTGCCTCCGCCATCCTCATCGACTCCATCATCGTTGTGGGAACTCTCCTGCTCGGCGTCTTCCTCGGCCGCGTGCTGAAGATGGACCGCGACACAGCCCTGATGACTTCCATGGGTAGCTCCATCTGCGGTGCCGCTGCCGTACTCGGTGCTGAGCCGGTAGTGAAGTGCGAAGGCCACAAGACCGCTATCGCCGTGTCTACCGTAGTGATCTTCGGTACCATCTCGATGTTCCTCTATCCTGTGATGTACCGCATGGGCTGTCTCTCCGACCTGAGCAATACCGCCGTAGCCATCTACACGGGTAGCACGCTCCACGAGGTGGCCCACGTTGCCGGTGCCGGTAACGCCATGGACCCCACCGATGCCCTCGGCATCGCAGGTACGGCCACCATCACCAAGATGATCCGCGTGATGCTCCTCGCTCCTGTACTCGTCGTCCTCAGCTTCATCCTCTCACGCACACGCAAGCAGACTACCGACGGTGGCAAGCGTAAGATCACCATCCCCTGGTTCGCTTTCTACTTCATCATCGTGATCTGCATCAACACGGGTCTGCAGCACCTCTGCGGCGTATCTTCAGTAAAGGAAATTCCGCTGAACGGAGCCATCGAATACATCGACACCTTCCTGCTCACGATGGCCATGACCGCCCTCGGAACAGAGACCAGCATCGACAAGTTCAAGAAAGCAGGAAGCAAGCCCTTCCTGCTTGCCGGACTGCTCTACGTCTGGCTCCTCGGCGGCGGCTACCTCCTGGCACGTTTCCTGGTAGGATAAGCCCCATAAATGATACGGAACCTCCCATCCGTTCTGATATCATGACCGACAAACAATAACTCACATTCATATTTATCCAGCCTGTGATGCAGACACCGATCTGCCACAGGCTTTTTTCATGCCCTCCGCTCACCTGCCGGCCTTGCCCCTCACCGTCCCGCCCCTCCTCCATCATCGTCCTCAACCGACCATCAGCCGTCCGAGGCATCTCGTATCATTTCCTGGCCCTTTCCATCCAAGAACAACCATGAAAAGCCAAAAACCGTGAAAACACATTCCTCTTAACATTTTTTCCACCAATAAATTGAAGCCATACCCATAAAACCCGTATATTTGCAATCGAAATGCATCAAGAGCGTAATTGATACGCACCAACCGAGCTTTATGCTATTGTAGCCACGGTGGTAAAATGATGTGGATTGTCCAATCAAAAATCAAACAATATGGAATACCTTAAGATGTCCGATAGCACTTGCTATCCCCTTAGTAATCAATCACTTTTCAAGATCATTGTATTGGGTCGTACGGAAGAGTACGATGCAAGGAAGCTGAGTCGTCGGCCTTTCTGCAAATCCACGGACGAGCAGGACGGCATCCTCCTCAGCGCAGGCAATCCGTGCGCAGGCCCTGCGTGCAGCTCGACTGAGAAGCCCCATGCGTTCCTGACAAAGGACAAAGAGCCGCGACACGCACGCAGACGCAAGAAGGAAGGACCGTGCGCGCAAGGCCCGGCAATGGAAGCACTTAATAAACTAATATCTGAAGCCTATGACAAGACCACAGATCCGGACAGCCTTGTCGGACAGAATAATGGGCAGAAGACGCTGATGATGTGTAAGATCGCTTGGCCGTACCATGCCGTACCATCCATCGATCATGCCTTGCAGGAAACAAGGCTGGTCCACACCCTTGGCGATCTGTTGACGTTCGACGAGGAGAGGGCCGCTTAACACTGACCGTTTCCCAACCCATGATTCCCACGAGGGCATGCCGATGATGGGCATGCCGATGACTTCCTATGTCCCGACAGAGGGACATGGCAGCCCCTCGTCTGCCCTCGCCTGGAATCCCGCCCCCCGCCACCCTTATCAAGACAATGATTCAACAACCTAACGATACATTAACATGAAAGCCATTTTAAAGAAGAGCGTGAAAGACTCCTTTTGGAATTACGAGGATTATGACGCACTGACACCCAACCCGATCCCCCGAGCCTTGACCAACCGTTATCTGCCGGCATGGGACCATTCCCCTCTAAAGGCGATGATGATGCGACGCATGGGCACGGTAAAGCAACTGTACCTCTACCTCGACGTAAAATGCGACGGAGACATCATCCAATCCATCTCGCTGCGCTGCGATCTGCTCGATGATTACGAGAGGACCTGCCAGATAGCCGTCGATTGGGACAATATCCTGAGATGTGTAGAGGAATACTTCCACGCCATCGGCTACCGCTGCCTCCATTGCACCCGGGATGAGGACATCGTGGATTTCATCCAGCGCCTGCAACAGCACATTCCCTTGGCAACCGAATATTTTGAACTCATTAATCACTAAGACACAATATGGAAACGAACAACAACTGTATCGAGAATGGCATCAGACTGCAAGATGGCCGTATCATCCAAGGCTATAGGAAGTCGGACGTAAGCATGGAGGACACCTCCCGGAAATCTGCACTTGACACTACCGGCGCATATTTCAGCATTGGCAAAAAGCCCGGTAAGCCCAGGCTCACTCCTGATGAGGAGCTCCAACTGAGGAATCTGTTTACCGACAATGCCTTCCTCATCCTCGCCAACAGGGAACGGATCCTCAACGACAGCAGGATGCTGCTCACGCCCGTTCCCGTCCACAACGGGATTGCCTATAGCGGCGAGTTCGAGACTGCCACGCTGGGCGTCTATCTGGAATGGTGGATGAATGCGCCCTATTCCGTCTTGTTTGACGAAGACGGCACGATGTCGCTCATCTGGTTCGTGTCGGGCAGTCCGCTCACGGGCGGCAACTCTTGCAGCAAAGTGTATGAGGACGGCAGACGCGAAATCGCAAGAACACACTTCTCCGCCATCTGGCCGAAGTTTGCCGACATCATAGCCGACTATCACGACGCCAAGCTGCTGTATCAGGCCTATTCCCTCCCGGAGGTCATCGATATCTTAAAGAGAGAGACGACGACGGAAGACTATGTCAGGAACATCACCGCGTTCTACCGACAGGCGCTGATGGCCTTGTACAAAACGAAGCTCGCTAATTGGAAGGCCAGGTGCGAGGAGGTGTGCGGTCAAAGGACTTTCTATCAGCGTAAGTGGTTCAACACCCTGATCCAGTCACGACAGGACAAGGTCAAGTCCTTCTATGAGGGTTATGTGCAGAGAGAAGAGGCCCTGAAGCTCAAGGAAGAGGCCATAAAGGCTGAGAACCGGCGGCTGAAGAAGATGATGCAAGACAGGGTGCTGCCGTTCAAGCGCTATCGGCTACTGAAGAACGAGAACTTGCAGGAACTTAGTAAGATGTCTGACGACCTGACTGAATACGGGCGCAAGGGAGAAGAGACCCTGTTCCCGGAACTGGCAGACCATCCGGAGGAAGCCGACAAGGCGCTATACTCCTATACCTCCATGAAGTCCGAGATCCGGAAGTACTTCCAAGACGCCGGGGCAGGATCTGCCGACCAGCGTGCGTCCTCCCGATCATGACGCAGCCTTCTTCCATTCCCCATCCTGTCGGCCGTCAACGGGATGGGAACCATGACCCAATTCATCAAACCAAGATCCCAATCAGCCATCGAAGGTCCGGTCCGCAAGACCTCGCGCCATTGCCAGGCATCCCTGCACCCGTCTTTACTGAAGGCATGGCTGGCGACGGACGTGCTGCCGGCAAGAGGATGGGCAATCCTCGGTCTGACCAATAAGATAAAGGACTAATGACTGATTAGGATTAACCATAAGATCATTATGAAAAAAGACAATTCCATGAACTTGCAAGAGATGCAACAGTTTCTCTCAACAGAGAGACATGAATGGCAGGTACCTGCCAAGGTGAAAGACAAGGTGGCCAAGATGGTTGAAAGATACAACCGAAGAGCCATTAAGAAAGGGTATGACACGTCAACGCTGACCTTCGACGAAGCCACGCTGACCCTCAGTGGACTCTTCATGCCCAAGAAAGAGAAGAAGTCCTTCTTCGGACAAATCTCGGAATGTGGAACCAATGCGGACCTGTGCAGTGACTTCAAGCACATCCTGGATCTCTGTACCGCCGTCTGTCCACATTGCCACAGCCTGGTCGCCCCCTCGGCCAAGAGATGTGAGAACTGTGGCGAGCCGCTTTTTAAAGAGCCATCCGCCGACACTGAGAAGGCAGCCCCCTGCCGGAAGGAGAGTCCCAAGTCACGACCCTTGGACACCGAAAAGACAGACGCCGGAGAGACGGAAGCCATCGACACTGGCGTGATGCACAATGGAATCGGGATAAGGTACGAGCCCGGCCACGCCCATCCTGTCATGGACGCTCCCGACGGGGTGACTTATCACGACGAGCTCCTGGCTTCTCTCAATGAGTTCATCGCAACGCAAAAAGCCGATCCCAAGAAGTACGCCTTCCTCCTTTTGGCATTGGATCTGAACAGACTGGATCTCACCGATGATGAAGAGCTGGACGACGACGATCCGCGCTATGGTATCAATGCGTTTGATATCCAGAACGTCGTATTCAGCAAATACAATCTTTGGCAACCCTTGTTCGAGAATAAGGTAATCAAGGGCGATCCACAGATATTCATAACCGTCCGGGACGATAACGTCGACCTGCAAGAGATGGAGCAGTTCGCCAAGGACCATGGCATTCCCTATGCCCTGGAGAAAGGCTTCGACAGATACGACCAAGATTTCTCGAGACTCATCCTTTCGTTTGACGATGACACGGCTGCCGCCGCCAACTTCGTATGCGACGCAGCCACCACGGTCCTCTCCGTTCCAAAGGACATACCCATCTCCTTATACATTTCCGCCTGCCAAGGCAAGGACAAGGCACAGAAGGAATACAAGAAGAGCCATTCCTTTAGTGCCCGTGATACTGCAAGGGGCATTGTGACATTGCTCAAGAACAGGGTCATCCGGAAATGAAGGGAAGGACATGGACATAAAAAGAGGATTCCCCGAGCGGGAGAATCCTCTTTCTTCATACGCCTGACAGGCACGCTACTCCTCATGGCCTGAAGTCCGGCCGATGCATGCGTGGGAGCATCCTGCCATCATTTCCCTACATTCTTGATTTCTCGGAGTTGCCTGCGCCCTTGCCCTTATATTTCAACTTTGACGCATTGAAATTATAACGCAACGTGATGCCAAGTTCCCGGCTGTCATAACGATTCCTCTGGGATATCTCCTCACGATTGCCATACATGTTTTGCGGGCTGATAGGGTCGGGGGGTTATCAATTATATATGTTGACCTCGGCACTGTTGCTGGTGTCCTGCGTATGTTGCAGCACCTTTCCTCTCACTTCGATGACCGAGGAGTTGCTGGCGTCGGCATGCAGCCGTTGGCACAGCTTGCTTGTGATGTTGATCTCCGACGAGTTGGAGCTTTGCAGCGTCGCCTCGCGTGCCTCCATCGACTTGATCTCCGTGTCCGAGGAGTTGTAGCTGTCGATCCTCAGCTTCTGCGTGGTGATCTGTCCGATCTCTGCGTCCGACGAGTTGCGCTGGCTCAGCATCAGGTTGTCGCACAGCACGTTGCCCAGTTCCATGTCACTGGAGTTGTACATATTCAGCGTCAAGTTGTCCGTGTCGATCAGTCCCCTCGCCTCAAATGAAGCCCCGTTATAAGTATTCACCTCGATGAGATCGGGCGAGGTGACATACACCTTCACTGTAGTGTCGAAGCCATCTATGTTAAACAGGAACTGGTCGATGTCCGATTTGCCTTTCTTGCAGATTGACAGCGTCGTGCCGTCAGAAGTCACCTGTATGCGTTTCACGCAGTAGGCAGGGCCTTCCACACGCACATTGTAGAACGTGTCCTGGCGATAGATCACCTCGTAGTCGTTGGCCACATCCACTTTCTCAAATGGTTTCACGGAGAAGGTCTGCGACATGGTTTCCTTGTCTTCCTTCGATAACCTGAACGTACACGAGGTTACCAGCAACAGTCCCATGAACAGGAACAAAATATTTCTTATCTTCATAGCCAAATAGTTTTATTCTTATCATCGTACGATGGATGATGCGCCATGGTCGTTGTCCGACGTTCCGTCTATATTGCGTGAGCTCTGTCGCATTTACGACAACATCGGCAATGATGATCCGCGTCATCATTCTGTCGTTTTAATGATGATATCTGTTAGACGACAAGTCATGGGGGTTAGTTGCATGCTAAGGAAAAAATCATGTCTCATCTGCAAAATGACACGACGACGGACCGCCACCATCGGGTAAGTGGCTGGGCAAGAGCGTGATCCCTATGGTGGAGGTTACCTACATAAAAAGGACATACCTTTTATTGTCAATGGAATATTTCCTAAAATGTACCCTCTCCATCCTTTGCCTACCGCAAGGTAGGTCTTATATGTGGAAAACCTTGGAAAATGAGCCGGACGGATTTTCATTGCGAGCCTTATGGGTGATCTTCGGCTCACCCGATGAATATGGGCGATTGTTTAGCTTGGGCCCGAAGAAGACATCCTATCCTTGC
>ULVF01056839.1_pt1 | contig 19123 bp, 17 predicted proteins | sample 1959201 | NCBI WGS metagenome assembly ULVF01 (sample SAMEA4835779, study PRJEB28245) | human gut metagenome | biome: gut microbiome; material: fecal sample | place: Denmark | collected 2008 | reverse complement strand
AAACTCGAGTAACCGGCTAATCTGGCCTGTGGCTTTCGGCTTTCGGCCAATTCAGGTGCTGCATTTTGAGCTTTCGGCTAATCTTATCAGCTAATTATGTCCTTGTCCTATTATGTTGTTGTATTCCAAAAGAAGTTAATCGACTTCATCTCAGTGCCGCACCCGCCCTGTTGACATTTGCAGTATTATTTGGTAAGCTAGCTAAAATAGGAGGCATCAAGCAATGACTTTAATCAATGAAGAACCTACGAGCCGTAAAACCACTAGGGTGTTACTAGCCAAAATGAGTGCAGGGGCTCTAATGGCCTTTTGTGAGTTACTTGAGCGGGGCGACCTGGAGCAGGGCGATGAACTTGTCTATGTCAATTTGGGCTTCGAGTGGCCAGAACAGGAGCAGGCGGCCGAAGCACTCAAGGCAATTTGCAAGGAGAAGCTAATTAAGTTTACCGAGCTGCAAGGCCACCTTGAGTATGAGATGCTGCATAAGTCAATCGAAAAACTCTACAGACCCAGAGATGCTTCACGGAATATCCAGTGGCAGGGCTTCGTGCAACGGTTGCAGCGGGGCCGCGGCTGGTGCGGAGGTAAATTGAGATGGGGCGAGTCAATTAAGTGGCTACTCATCAACAGGTACCTTAAAGAGCAGTACTTGAAGAAAGTTACTCAAGAGCAGCTGGAATTACATTTAATCTTCGGCTGTACCACAGAAAGGGCAGCTGAGCTGACTCGAAGCCGCCTTTCAGTACCGGTGCTTAGGAACTTCAAGTTAATTAACCCTAATATCGTAGAAGGCCGCAGCAAGGCGTATTGCGTCGAGTGGCTGAGTAGGCATGGCTGGGCAATAGGGCGGCTTTACACGGCGGGCTTAATTAAGCCTGGGTGCTGGTGCTGCCGCAGTAGGAACATCAAGGAGCTTAAGTTGATTAAACAAGAGTGGCCCGAAATTTGGCAGAAGCTTCATGGACTTGAGAAGTTAATTAAGGAACCTTATTACAGGACGCCTCGGGGCTGGGCGCTGCTTCAAGATGTTAATTACAAGGCCACAAAATTCACCTCAAGCAACATAAGCAACAAGGCCAATAGTAGAAAGGGCAAGAAAGATGGAAAGTAATGAAAACAACAATGTTGATGTAAATGCTGATGTGAACGGAGTGAACATTTGGGCTGGCCTGAACGCTGGGGCGCGAAGCAAGTTGGTGCAGTTAATTAACTCCGGAATGCCCACCGCAATGATGGCCGACTTTTTGAACCTCGAACCTAATCAGCTTGCAGAACTCCTAGAAGTTCCTGAGCTTAAACAGTTAATTGCCCAGCAGGAGGCAATGGAGCGATTGAGTTCGGCTGACGCATCAAGTAAGTGGGACGAAGTCGAAGTGCTAGCTTTGAAGAATGTCCTCGGGGAACTTAATTCACGGCCAGACCCGGTTTTCGCCCTCAAGGCCGCGGCGGTTGCGAATAAGGCAATTAGGTCGCATAAAGGCAAGCAGCAGGCTATGCAGCAACTGGTCGAGGGAGCTAAGACTATTACGTTGCAGCTTAATCAGCAGGTCGTCAATGCGCTTGTCAATGCGGGGCCAGTGGCGGGGCCGGTTTCAGGGCAAGCAACTTCATTGGCTTCGCCTGTGCAAAGCATCCCAAGTAATTCAAGCAATTCGGGCGCCTCCAGCAAAGTCCTCGATGTCTTCACGGCTAAGGATATGGAGCGACTTGCTCGAGGCGGTTCTGAGATAGAAGCTTTCTTTGAACCTGTACAGCAAGCTGAGGAAACGAGCCCAGCTGGGATTGAGATGCTCAAGCAAGTTGATGACTTAATTGACTTGCCATCAAGCGCCACCGAAGCAGCTGGAGAATCCGGAGAATCCAGAGCAGCTGGTGGAGCAGCTGGTGGAACAGTAACTAATAGCAGTAAATTAGATATGCGAAGCGCATAGCGCTCGCAGGTAGCGAACATGTTATACGAAGTTAATGCACAGGAATTGCGGCAGACGCTGCTGAGCCGCGAGGCCGCTTACATTCAATTTGCTTTGGGTGCCCAAGCAGGTGATGACCTTTTGCCCACGCCGGAGTTCCACTTGCAGATGTTCCGGCTTTTTATTGATGAGTCAATTAAGAGGGTCTGTGTTGCTTGCCCGCGGTCGCATGCTAAGACGACGATTGCCAAGATAGCTGTAAGCAGGTTAATCCACGGCGCCACCTCAGACATGAACATTGGGTACCTAAGCCACAGTAGCCCGCTTGCGACAAAGGCGCTAATGGACATTCGGAACTTAATTTGCTCTGAATCTATGATGGCGGCTTTTGGAGTACCCAAGTTCATTAAGGAGCAGCTCGACCGTGGCGAATACAGCTTTGAACTCAATGGGCACACATTCAATATGAGTAGCTTTGGTGCAAACAGCCAGATTCGAGGCTACAATGTTAATAACCGCCGAATTGACGTGCTGTTAGTTGACGACCTCGAAGACCGTAAAGAGAATGAATCCGAAGTCCTCTTTGACAAGCTCAAGCGCTGGTTCTTCTCTGACTGCATCAAGGCGCTGAGCCCTAAGGGGCGGTTAATTATGTTGGGCAACATCGTCAACAGGAACAGCATCGTCAACGAGAATTGTGCGAGCCCAAAATGGGCGTCAATTAAGTTGAGTGCTCTCAAGCAAGATGGTACGCCTTTGTGGCCAGAGCTTAACAGCTTCGCTGACCTCATAGCTGAATACAACGAGTATGCCAGCAAGGGCTTAGCCGGGCAGTGGTGCGCCGAAATGCTCAATGACCCCGTGGCCGCAAATACGCTGTCAATTGACTTGCAGCGCATCACTCGAAGCCCCAAAGTTGACCCAGAGTCAAGTGAGCACGAATATGGATTCATCACAATTGACCCTGCAATCAGCCAAGCGGCCTGGGGCCACGCTCAGACAATGGCAGTTCATTGCTACTACGAAACCCCAACACCTCATTGGCAGATAGTCGACTCAAGGGTAGCTTATGGAGAATCGCCAGTTGCTTTGTACGCCGCAATGCAGGATATGTGCAGTAAGTGGAATGTCTCAATTGTGGGCTTTGAAGCCGAGGCGTATCAAGCATCTTTGAAATCAATGTTCGAGTACATGGACTCAGTGAATGATAGTAGCGGTTTAATTGACTACGTACCACTAAAAACGCTCAAGAAGAGTAAAGCCTCTAGGATAAAATCTTTTGTTGACTTACTTTACCAAGGCGTATATCATTTAAGTGATAATGATAATTTAACCATTACTCAGCTACTTGCTTTTGACCCGACGCGCAAAGACAATTCAGATGACTTAATCGACGTAGAGGCCTATGGTTGTCAGATGCTTGAGCTGCATCTTGAGAAAATCAAGACGGCCAAAAATCGGAAGTTAAGTAAGTCCGGATACTCAAGTGAGTTGTTACAGCGAATCGCGGCAGCAAGTAGTTTATAAACAGAAAGGTACCTAATATGTTTACACCAGTAGAAAACTTTAAGGCTTATAGTGAGTCAAGGGAGTTGCGAAGTTACTGCAGTCACTTCGTTGGCATGTGCAGCGACTCGACTAACGACCTAGTGCACCTTTGCGATAGGGTGCTAATTGACTTGTATGGCCGAAGCGGGGTAATTGACCGCTATGACGGAGTAACTCGGGGTGGCTCTTTGGGCCTCGGAAACATACAAGAGTTAGTGGGTCGCATTACGCGATACGCGTTAAGCAAGATGAAAAATCGCAATGAGATTAAGCTGCCACTTGCCGCAACCCAGCTCAATGAGGCCGCTTCCGACCTTGTTAATTTACTTATAAGTTCCAATGACAGCTACACAGCTTTTGGCAACCCAAATAACCAGAAATATGTTGCAGCAGTTGCTGAGCGCATGAGTCAGGACTTCACGAGGTTCGACCATTTCAATGTGTTACTTCAGGCGTTCAAGTGCATACTCCATTATGGCATTGCCGCAGTGGAGGCTCGTTGGGATAAAGACTCAATTAACCAGTTCAATGTCGAGGGCGTCACGGAGAATCCGGCGTTCGGCGTGAATCTGAAGTTAATTAACCCCGGCTGCCTGTACTTCAGTAAATTGACTGATATGCGCTCTTTCAGTGAATGTGGCGACTTCTGCGCCTACGTCGAGAGAATTGCCAAAACAGACATACTCAATCAAGCGCTGCACCCCGAAGTCGGCGACAAGGAACTTTCTGAGTTACTTGAGTGTAGCAGAACAGCCGGCTATCGGGCCGTTTTTTCAATGAATAACCCAAGGGACTTCAAGTACATACTTGACTTCAACCCCTTGCCACATGACACTGAACGCGATAGTGACATCACAAGGGAGAACTTCATTAACAAGACAACTGTCTATGTGCGCGTTTGTCCTGAGTTACTTGGCTTCGAACTTCCTGGTCTCGAGCCGCTAACCAAGACGCTGCTCAAATTGACTTACATCGGGCAGACGCTAGTTAATGCAGAAGTCAGTTCCAATGGAGTCATCCCTGTGGTTGTGGCCCCTATATTCCCTGGAGTTGCTCCAGCTGAAAATCTTACTCCGGTTCAATGCTTCATAAACTTCTTAATTAACACGAAGCAAAAAGGCGACCGGAAGAAAGTTTATGGCCTCAATTTCTACGACCGCAACCGCATATCGCTCAATGAAATCACCAAAGCTAAGGAGATTGATGATGAATGCCCGTGGATTCCAGTGTCGTCCGAGCCCAATGAGTCACTTGGGTCTGCCATTATGCACTTCAATGATGCGCCGGATACGCAGCACATCTTAAGTGACATCAACCAGATGAAGAACATAATGCAGATTATTATGCCAACTGACCAAGCTAGCTTAATGAGCAGCCTCGACAGAGCAACTGAGTGGCAAGCCAAAAAGGCACTTGAGACGTCGGGGAAGGCTACTAAGTTAATGGCGCGCCAAATTCAGGCGATGTTAATTACGCCCTTGAAGTCAATTCACATCCAGACGATTTTCGACCACGAAGCTACCTTGCAGGTCAAAGACGACCAAGGTAATGATGTTCCAACCGCCGTAGGCGAGTTCAGCGGCCGCGGCGTTATGTACTCAATTACCACTGCTATGACCGGAGTCGATAGAGATATAAAAGCTCAGCAGATGGATACTTTCATTAACAAGTTAATCCAGTTGCCACAAGTTGCCCAGGAATACGACTTAACTAAGTTGTTCGATTACCAGAGCAGCTTGACTGGGCACCAAATCGACTTCAGTATGTTCAAGAAAGAGTCGCCAATTGACTCATTGCCAATACAGCAGAGGAACTTAGCTTACCAGTTACTTCAGCAGGCTATGGCACAACAGCAACAGCAGCAGGAAATACCTGTTGACCAAAACAGTCAAAACATTTAGAATAAAGGAGTAAAATAAATGGAAACTGAAAACGAACAAGTAAACGATGATGCCGGGTTTTTGGCCAGACTCAAGCAAGTCTTTACGTCAAGTCAACCCGAAGCGCCGGAAGAACTTAATCCGTTCAAGCAGGTGCCGCCGGCTCAAGCAAGTCAGCAAGCAGCACAGGGTGCACAAGGCGCACAGCAGAGTGCCCAGCAAGGCCAGCAAGGCGAAGCGAATGCAGGCGATGTATTCAAGCAGTATGTAGCGAAGCAGAACTTCCTTGACGGCGTTGAATACGATGCCGCCGAGCTGATGCAAGACCCAAGTAAGTTGGGAAACTTCATTAACTCTGTAGCACAGCGCGCTTACGGCAAAGCCCTGTATGATGCAACCAGTGTAATTGACAAAGCCATTGAAAACCGCCTTAATGCTTATGACAGCAATGTCAGCAACAAGATTCAGGCGGCCGTTTCAAGTAGGAGTCAATTAGACAAGGCCACTCGGGAAATTCCATTGATGAAAGACCCGAGTGCCGCCCCAATTATCACTCAGGTAATGAAAGGGTTTTTGCAGCAGGGCAAGTCGCTTGACGAAGCAACTGAAGCAACTAAGCAATTTTTGCAGGACTTCAGTAATAAGCTCTCAAGTAAGAGTGCTGATGAAAAAGCGGCTGACAAGCATCGTAAAGACCTTGATGGCCTCTTCGGTAACTTGTTGATTAGTAAGTAAATTTAACAAAGGAGTAAATAGATGATTCCAGGAATCTTTTCATCTCAAGGAGGTATCAATGCCGAACGGCTTGATAGCTTCAATAGTAAATTGTTCCGGTCCCAGCTGGCCGGTACCGCCCCGATATTCGCATTGAGTTCGGGTTCCGCACAGTTTCAGCTGACTTCGAAAATCCACTACTGGTTCATGAAGCAGCCGTATAGCTCGAAGTTAATTGCCTCGGCTGCAGCAAACAACTCGGCAACTTCCATCACTGTAGATAAAGGTGCTGTGGTTGAGCCGTCTTCCGTGATTATGAACACTAAGACTAATGAATATATGTTCGTTAGCGCCGTGTCCGGTAACACTCTGACGGTTGTCCGTGGCTTCGCTGAATCGACGGCCGCCGCAGTAACTCAGAATGACGAACTGCTTTACTTGGGTACTGCCAAAAAAGAGGGTTCGTTGGCACCTAATCCTAAGTACCGCCGTGGTGTTCCTCGCATGAACTATAGCCAGATTTTCCGCAATGGCTGGGGCACGACTCGTACGGCTGAGTACATTAAGTTCATCACAGGAAACAAGGCAACGGAGAACAAAGAAGATGCCGTGTCAATGCACGCGCAGGACATCGAAATGGCTTTGCTGCTTGGCCGCAAATCTCTTAATCAGGTTGATGGCTCTGAAGTGCTGAGCACGATGGACGGCTTGATGAGCATTGTTAAGAATAACACTGCATTGGCCGCCGCTGCAACTTTGGACTCAATTCAGGAATGGATGTACAGTAACTTCGAGACCTGCCCTGAGGGTGTTCCTAATGAACGTGTCGTTATGACCTCTCTCAATGTACTTTATGTTCTCAACAAGCTTATTAGAGAGGCCGGCAGCTCGTATTACCCGATTGGGACTGCGACTAAAGTATATGGCCTTGATGTATATTCACTTCAGCTGCCTGGAATGCAGGAAGTTAAGATTCTTGCTCACCCGCTGTTCAGCCAGACTGAGTCGCTTAGCAAATCGATGCTGATTTACCACCCAGGCTTGATTAAGATTGGTTATATGACCGACGCCGAAATCAAGGACTCGACTCCGGTAGGTATGGACGGTCAGGCCAACGTAATTACCTCTGAGCTCACTCTTGAGTATGCAGATGAAAATACCGGAGGCGTTCTCAGTAACATCTATCTGGAGTAACGATTATGCAGTGCGTAATTAGAGTCTATAATAAGAACCTGCGAAGCCTCATTACTTCCAAAGGCCACATTAAGTTGGCGAATGGTATTGGCTTCATTGAGCTGGAAACAGACGAAGAAGTCGGGCCGTTTTCCAAGGAGCTTTCTAAATTTGCTTCTGTTGAGGCAATTAAGTCTGAAGAAGAAAAGCAGCAGGCAAATGACGAAGCGGCCAAGGGACAGGATGAAGGCAATGAACTTGGCACTGGCAATGTTGGTTCGGCGCAGTCATTTAACTTTAATAGCTTAGTTAAGGGCTCGAATCCGTTGCCGTCTGTTAAGTAACAAAGGTAATTGAAAGCCCTGAGGCAGAAACGCCTTGGGGCTTTTTTCGTATGAAAGGTAATTGAGATGTTTAGTCAAATTGTGGACGATGTCTGCCAGCTGTCAAATAGAATTGACATGCGCGACATTGTTGTTAAGTTGGCTCAGGGCATTATCTCAAGAATTCACAGTAAGCAGTATTTCCAAAGTGACTTGAAGCAGCTTGAATTGACACCTGACACACCTAACTTGAAACTTCAAAGTGCCTCAAAGTGGGTGTGGAGGCGTAATCCAGATGTAAGGTTAATTAACTCTGTCTGCTACAAGCCGCTTGGATTATACCCGCCAAACAATCAGCCTAGTGTTGGGCAGAACTTACTTAACAACTACTGGTACAAAGTGGGCGAGAAGTATGTCTTTGTCTTCGGCGGTGGGCAGAATGTCCTTGCCGAAATTTACGGCTTACCTGTTAATGAAGAGCCGACGTCAATTGAGATAACATATTACAGCTTCCCAAAGAAGTTCGAATATATCCCAGAAGCTGAGCGACTGGTTAAATACGACTGGTCATCTAATGAGTGGCTAGTCAGAGAAGATGCCCAAAGCGACGAATGGAAGGTGCTTAACTTAGAAGAAGTTAATGAGCGCGAAGAAGAATTAGCGGCTTACGGAAACTGGCTTCTCCGAGATTACAAGGACGTGGTAATTTCTGGGACGCTAAGTAAGTTGTATGGTTTACTTGACGACTCTGAGCGCTTCAAGCGTGAATTTGCCGAGTTCAACCAGCTGTTTGCTGTACTTGTTCAAAACGAGCGCTACGCTAACTTTGGGTATTAGAGGAGGTAATTGAGATGGCTGATGCGAAAACGCTTCAATTACCCCTCTATGAGGAAGAGAGCAATGATTTAATAGAGCAACTTAATTATAACCTGCAGATAATCGAAGAGCGGTTGCGGGCCCTCGAGGAAGCTGCGGGCGTTAATCAGAATGGAGGTTAATTGAGATGGAATTTTCGGCAGAGAAAAGTAAGTGCGGTGCCAAGAAAGGCGGCCGCAGGAAGCTATTCGGAGGTACTTATGTTTTTGAGGGTGCTACAGTACCTAATATGGTAAGTGGCACACTTGAGGAAGAAGTGCTTAAAGCTATGTTTAAGGGACAGCGGGCTATCACATCGGTTACAATTAAGTTAGGCCAGATATCCGAGGCCTTTGACAAGACCACCGAGTTAAGTGACATTGTCGAGTCAACTAACTACACTCCTGTAACCCTCACAGTACCTTCCACCTCAGATTGGGACGTGCTGCAAGACGAGTCGCTGGCGTGGTCCATAAAGACCCGTCAATTAACTTTCGCAGTTTCCGGCGGCGACTGCCAGTATAACTGTTACTATATGGTTGACCAAGCAGGCAACCTGCTTAGCGTCAGTGCTAAATTATCTAATGTAATCACAAAGACGGTAGACTTTACAGGATACTATAAGTTCTACTGCTTGTAACTTAAGGAGGCCGCAAAATGGTTTCAATAGTTAATAAGAACTTATTGATATTCAATCCTAATATAACCTATGATAGAGTCGAAGGCAATCAACTTAACATAACAGACGGCTCGAACATTATCCCGACATACAATGGTTACTCAACCGGCCTTGGTTACAAGCCGCTGTTTTTCATGCCTTACTCAAGGAACGTCGAGCTGAAAAAGGTAGTCGATTTACAGGACGATGCTGGGAAGTTAATTATCACAAACAAGTACATTTACAGGTACTCGGCAGCCACGGGTGATGGGACAGTGCTGTTAATGTTGAGCAGTGATGCTGAAAATGTCAGCGTAGACTACATTGGCTCTTACTACTACATCTTATGTGACCAAGTGCTGTTTAAGTATGACCACTTAATTAACTCTATCACCCAAATCACGCCCACGGGTTTCCCCCAGAGTGCTAAGTTCATCTGCGCTACGAACAATAGGTTAATTGCCTTGAGTGATGACGTCATAGCTTGGAGTGCTGTCGGCAATGGAGATGACTTCCAGCCGAGTACGACTACCGGAGCCGGTTTTCAGAGTCTGGACTCACTTAGCACTGGCAAGGGAATTGCCTTGGCTAAGAAGAAAAACGGCTTTCTGGTGTTCACATCGGACAACGTAATTAGCGCTACTGAGCTAAACACAGCTTTGGTTTATAATTTCAAGGAAGTCAGTAAGCACCGGATTCTCAATCGAGACTGCTGCTTAACCAGCACCTTTGGCATTGTGTACTTCATTGACTCAGACAAGAACCTTTACAGCTATGAGGATTTGGGCTCTCTGGGTTCCGGTGGGTTCAAGGTCGTAAATGAGATGTTAATTGACTATTTCAACTCAATCGACATCGACATCGAATACCTCGACTTACTAGAAACTCGCTACCTCGTCGTCAACTATTATGGAAACATACTTGGCATTGACTTGCTGCTTGGGCGCGTTTTCAAGGTTCAGCACACATTAACAGCTGTTCGTGGGTTTAACTTCATTAACTTCCAGCACTTCTGGAACTTCGAGTACCGCAGTGCTTATAACACAGAATTTAATGAAATAAGCTACTATGGCAACAGGCTGCACGTTGAGTCGATTGGAAGCACATCTGCTGAGCAACCGGATACGATGTGTGCTTCAATTAACCTTTATGCAGAATTGCCGCTCGCCGATGCCGTCATAACGCATTTAGTTGACACCTTGGAGCCAGCATTCAATGAACTTGAGCCGCCATTACCAGTCTTATTCGATGAAGACCTGAATGATAGCCTGCTCAATGAAGACCTAAATGATAGCACCTTTGATGTTGACTTGAATGATTATGACAATACGTGGAGCAGCGGCTTTGAATTAAGTTGCGGCTTTGAAGCAGATGTGTGTCAGCAGGCAAAGCGTATTGACAAAGTGGACGCGTTTTTTGAGTTCAACTCAATTAGCTTCGCCCCAGAAATCCCCATCGAGTGCACTACAGTGATAACCCGAATTGACACCAACATGTCAAGTAACAGAAAAGAGTTCATTTGGGACTGCCAGCTTCAAGCGCCTCAGCTTGACTGCACTGTTACCCAAGAGCCTGACTTCGAATGGAACCAGAATATCTCAATGGGGTATGACGTATCAATTACCTTGACATCTTCAACTGACGCCTACGGCAATTTGCCGCATCATAAGGTGTTAATTGAGGACAAATACTTCGTTGGGCGCCGTCTTGTCGGCAACATCTATAATACTGGCGTTTACCATATGCTCAATTATGCTATAAAAGGCTTTTGTGAGATAACGGGAATACAATTTAACTTATTTAAGGGAGGTCTTATTTATGACAGATAGATTACCTAGCAGTGATTACCAAGGCCGAATTTCGCAGTTGGGCTCCGGTAACTTGGAAGAAATCAATGCAGTTTATAACCCTCGAGAGTTCTTCGTTGACACTCGAAACTGGACTGTGGCAATTCACGATGGTGCCACTCCAGGAGGCCATTGGCTTGCTCGGGCCGATTTCAGCAATGTAGCTTCATCTGACATTATCAATCAGCTTGAGAATATTCCTGTAACTAAGTTGGCCTTAAACACTTACGAAGGAACTTTCATCAGTGAGGGCGGCAATGATGTGCTGTCCGGAAATAACCCTCAATTAGCAAAGGTGTCACTGGGCGGCGCCGCTGCAGTTGACTCAAGTGGGTTCATTTTTTGCCAAGATGCTTCGAATGCCAACTTAAGTAGCTTCGCAGAAAAGCGGGTCGAGGCACCTTATGCTACATTCAATATGGTCGGCAATGTGACGTTGTCAAATGGAGCCGTTTTACACTGTTTCAACTTAATTGGCTCTAGTGCATACGCCTTGACAATTGAAGAAGGATGTAAACTCATTGTTGATGGAACAGTTAGTGGTACGGACTTCATTACCGGAGCTGGCTCAGTCTACATTGGCAATTACTCAGCTGCTTGCTTCAAAGATACTTTCCAAGGAGATTACTCGAGCGGAAATTCTCAGCAGCCTATGTGGACTGCTTTTGAGTCGCTTAAGTATGCTGAAGGCAATGGAGTTGTGACCTGCGATGGCGGCTCTATGACTTTGACGGCTATGATGAATCCACTTAAAGCTCAGATGCAGCTTTACTTGGATTCTGGCGGCACTAAAGGAATAGCCACTAAGACTCGTAGCGCAACCGCCAATGGTACTATAAAAGGAAGTTACTTTATTTGGGATAAAGGAGCCTCAACTTGTGTTCGGCCGTTAATTAGGTCAACTTCATCAAATGGCGCCCCGAACTATTCGTCTGAATTGTACAACGGGTCGCTTTTTACGAGCAATAAGTCGTGGAGTCAGCCAGTCTTCATTAGTGCCACTGCCGCAGGGCCGGGTGGCTCGACAGCCCACATAATTATCTCTGACCCAAATGGCACTCAATTAGAGAGCCACCTGTTTTACGGCCACTTTACTGGAAGCAGCTCGGGTTGCTCGAGCGGCCAATTCATTATTCCGGCTAATTACCGCGTCCGGTTTAATAAGAATGGTTTGGCTTACAGAGATAATTGTGTGGTTTGGGGCTATAACCAGAGTAGCTTCAGCAACTTCATGCGGATGCGGATTTATTAAACTTAATTGACGAAAGGATAGAAAATGAGCAAAGGCGTTTTACGAATTGCTAATGTTACTGGAGAGGGTGTTGACTACAACGACCGTGAAATCAGCACTGAAACCGGACAGACGCTTAGCGTTTATCTGAACAATGCTCGGATTGACTTGGCTCGTGCTGATATGACTAATGTAGAAGCTGATGCTGTTAGGAGTAAAGTAGCAGATGAACTTCAGGAACTCGAAGACGAGCTGTCGGCTGTTACTGCAGAATCCGGGGCAAATTCAGCTACGTTGCCGAAAAAGAAGGACTTGTTAATTGGGTTGACTAAACCCTATACGGCCGATATTGCCACGGTCAGCTCGACTAATACCATCTTGCTTAAGTCCTTCCAGTGGTTTAACGGCACGGACTTGGTGCAACATCAGGAAGAAACTGTTACAATCGGGCCGGAATATGCAGGCCAAGTTGTTTATGTTGGACTTAATGAAAGCGGCATTGGGGAAATAAGTACATCAGACTATGACATCTACTTAGCTCTGTGCAATATCTATGTTAATGCAGATGGCGACTTAACGGCCTCGGAGCTTTCAGTGCGGCCGTTTTTGGCTGATTCAAGTACATTTGGGCGCGACTACCCTATAATGGTAGTTAACTTCGCCGCTCAAGTAACTTCCTCAGATTCGGCCAAGGGCTTGAGCTGTCAAAGTTTCGACTTAATTAAGGAAGGCATCAACTACGCCGGCAATGCACAGCGGCCTGACCGCAAGCTGTTTCCGGCTATGGCATCAATTAACTTCAAATATTACTACCCTAATTATGACCATGACGGTGAAACGGCTCAACCGAACATTCAGCCTTATTACTACAATACAACAACGAGCGCGAAAACTCTGCTTGACGCAAGTAACGGCACGAGTAAATTTGTGGTGTTTTGTCTAGTGTTAATTGAGACTGGGCAAATCCTCCTCTTGCTTCAGCAGGTTTCAGACGAAAGCCAGCTGTTTACCTCTGTGCAAGAAGCGGAGCTTGGCTTGAAAGACCTTAATTGGAACCTAAGCCAGTTAAGCAGCCGCGCAATTTACCTCGACCAGTTCATTGTGTGCTCGGCTGACTTAACTATCTGCCAGATGGCTAATGTTGCTGAAGTCAGTAATTCACAGAATATCACGATTACCCAACTTGTTTATGGAGTACTTGATTCAGTGTCGCAAGTGCCAAACACAGTTGAGGAGTTTTCTGCAGTATTCTCTGGATTAACTCCGGTAGTTGGTGGGTGGTTTTTTGTGAAAGGTTCTCAAGTAATGCTCCCTCCAGGCACAGTAGCTGACGGCGGACTATATATGTATCGTATTAAGTCTATAATCTCAAGTAATATACAGTATGATTCTTGGCAAATGGCTTCACGAGATTACGCTACTAATCAAGCTTACTATGTTTCTCAGTATTCAGCACCTTACATTGCTGTTGCTGATGGTTCAATCGGAATCGGAAGTACATTTATCGGTCAAGTTACAATAGAGCCTAAAGTTAATAACCCTTATGCTAAATATACTTTATCAAATTCATTTGGTTGGCCTTTAATTGACTCTAATGGTTCTCTCGCTGTAGCATTAGCTGGCTGGACGGAGGGTATGCCATTTAATGCCAAGATGCTCTGTGCCGCAACTGAGAAAGTGATGTCAAGGAACTCTCAAATTAGCGCTGTAGATAGTGCTGCGGTTACGCTTGATAACCAAATTAAACACTATACAATTAGAGTAACTCATATGAACAGTAGCGCTAAATTGCCTGTTGCTATCACAGTTCCGGCTGGCATTCCGGATGATGCGGTAATTACCTTTGAGCTGTTAATTGACTGCTCTGACTCAAGTTACGGCCCGCTGGTAACCGGCGTCGAATTTACAGTTAATGGCTCAGCTATAACACCTTACTGGATTGATAATTCTGATGGTGTATTCCAAGAGGCGAGTGCTCCATATAAGTTAATTGCCTTGCGGCGTTCATTTAGGTATAATTCGACGGCGGCGCTTCCGGGCTACGAGCCTCAATGGATAGCTAATATTGAAGCCGAATATGACACTACGGCGTAAATTAGGAGAACAAGTTAATGGTGATAAGAACTTCATTAAGGCCCCTTGGGAAAGGGGCCTCGAATTTAGTCCCTCTTGAATGGTTCAATGGGCTTACTTTGACTTACCCAGATGAACCTCAGATGACAAGTGAATATAATGCTGACCACGCAAGGCGGTCAATTTACAATCCTTATATGCAAATGTATGAGGATAAGCTTCGTGGAAGATTCCTAAGTACTGGGCAAAATACATATAATTGTAGACAGAATTATTACTTGAGTGGTGCACTAAATGAAATATTGCCAGCTGGTCTGGTTCAATTTAGAAATATGATTAGATTCAAAGGTGCTGGATTTACAGCTAATTCAAACAATAATGAAGAAGCTATTGACAGTGCTGAAATGATAAGTAACTTTAATTATCTTGATAGTCAATTAACTTTCACTTCAAGCAACAGTCCTGTAACTATTAATGATAATACGCCCAAGATGTTTGGCCCTGTTTATGAACCTGCTCATAAACATTGGTACGCATCTACTTATTATGCTGATTCAGGCCTTAACCAAATTAACTTGCGAACCGCCAGAGATGCTTCAGCTAACCCTGAGCAATGGGTCTTAATGAAGCGAGCATACATAAGTGGAGTTTCTGGCTTTTCAGGCAGTAGCCAAATTTACGGCCCCTTTAGAAACAACACGTCAATGATGGGTGTTATTGCTAATAGACTTAATGGCGAAGGTGCCGAGTCGAACTTAAGTGAGAATAATGGACTTAAGTCAGGTGAGAGCTACTCAAGTGGAGCATCTTGGGTATCTCAGAAAACGGCAATTAAGTTATATCTGCATCGAGGCAGCGAGTCGAAATTTAGTGCAGCAACTCCATGGAGCTGCTCTTATCATTATGTCAATGGATTATACGGTGCATTTTGTGTTATGGTGGACATGTTCACGTATAATCAAACGGCAAATCTTTACGGTGATTCATTTCACTATGCTAAAGTATGTTGGTCTGCCGGAACATCTGAGCAGAACATTGACGGTGTTATGTCAACTAACCAGACTTTTTGGGATGCTACTAATGAACAGAAAATCTCAATTTACGCCCCTTGGGCAATGAATAATACAACACCTTATGATAGATTCTTAGCGGTGCTAAGAACTAACACCGATGCGCCACATACGTTACTTATCTTAGATTACAATTTTCAGCCTCAAGCTGGAAAAACCATACCAAACAACAGGCTTAGCTTTACTAATACAGGCATAGCTATAGCGGACAATTCGAATAAAGTTATGTCATTGCATTCAATGGCTAATTACCTACTTGTGCAGAGAGCGGATTACTCAATTAGGTTGATACAATTTACCGACTCCGGAATTCCTGGCAAGAATGTATTTAAGGAATTTAAGCCGATTTTTGACGGTTCAAGTAAATGGGCTGTTATTGGCTTCTTCCGCAATTATGTTTACTTCGTGCAAATTAACAACCCTGCTGAGCAGATGCGCCGAAATATGACCGAGAACAAGATTGTCTTAGGATCAAAAATTTGCCGAGTTAGCATGTATGATTTAATGAAGAAAGATTAGAAGGATTAAAGATGATTAACACTATATGCTCAATTATCATTCTAACCCTATACGGGGCTTTGGTTAACCGGATTCGGGGCGGCCTTGAGCTACCTGGGTTAGGCGAGTTGCCACTTAATAAACTCTGGCAGCCACTCACGTATGGATTGACTATGGCGAATTTTGCCTTGAGTTACTGCCCAGAAGCTGTAAACCCAATTACTTATGCAGTACTTAATTGCCTTACTATGTACCTCGGCCAGCAGATTTGCGGCTGGGGAACCTATATAGGCGAATTGACTACGGGGCAGCAAAGCTCTCGTGAAGAGTGTCCTGCTATAGACGAGTTAATTAAGAACATAAGTTCACCGAGAGTTTATGGATTTTGCGGCTTGTGCCTTCGTGGCCTTGTTTGGACATTCTTAATTGGCTTACCCTTATACTCCATACCCCTGATGCTGTCGGGGCTGCTAATGGGCCCGGCGTACCTAATTGCCACTTTGATTTGCCAAGCGCTTAATTGTGCCAAGGGCAAAAATGCTTGGAACTTAGGTGAGTGGGTTTGGGGCGGCCTACTTTGGTTCTGCATCGCATTAACTGCTATAGTGTAGCTGAAGTGGCAAGTTGACATTTACACGAATTATTGGTACAATTATTATGAGAGAAGCTAATTAAGAAAGGAATTTACAATGCTGATAGACTTTGAAATAATGCCTTGCTTAGCATTGATAGCAATTATCTTGCTGAGTACATTCGTGCCGTTTATCACCTCGTGGTTACTTAAGATGCAATGCAACAAGCGAGAGCTGGCTTTTAGGTTCATCTCAAGGAAGTGGATAATTACAGTAATTCCGTGCGCCACTGTTGTGTATCTAGTTACTTTACACGAGTCACACATGGAAACTAAATTGATTGCCTATATCATAATTTGGGCCTCGTGTGTTTCTGGGCTCTTTCTGCTTGGTGAGCATATAAGTCAGGCGCTTTCTAAGCTGTACTCAATTAAGTATAAAGACGTAAGCATCTCATTTGATGCTGGTACTGACCACATTAAGATATCAGAAAAGGACAAGTGCGATGGGAAACATTAAGCTCCTAGGCGCTTTTTTGGCCCTGCTGTTAATTGGCTTTATGGTGTCAATTTGGTATGCAGAACGCCGCGAAGCAATTGGATATGCCAGGGCGAAAACTGAAGTTAATGAACTTATAAAAGTTAAGGAGCAAACAGATGATAAAATCGCTCAAGCTTCTATTGAAGTTAATAAGCGCTTTAATGAAATTAATAGCAGCAGTAACAGTTGTGCTGATTATTATAGCAGCCTTGTGCCTGCTGAGTGCTTGCTCGACTGAGCGGGTAATTATACAGAAAGTTCAATGCGCTCAACTGGTTCGCCCGTCAATTAAGACCAATGGCGACCTCGTTCAATGGACGGCATTTCTAGAACGCGCCTATGGCTTGTGCAACGAGCGGCCAATTTTGAAGAAAGTTAATTAAGATGAAAGGAGATAATTAAATGTTTGGTATGACCGGATTAACCAGTAAGCTTTCTGGCTCTTATTCTAAAGAAAAGTCTAAGACGCAGGAAAGTTCATACACTACGCAATTTAGGTCTGAGTTACTTGACGCTCTTAACGAAGCGGCCTTGGATAACCTTGATGCTTACAGTGACCTAATTAACACCGAAGACCCTAGGGCCACCGGAGCTTATGACACTTTGGGCCAACTTGCTGAAGGCGGCAATATTGATGTAGATGCTATTATGGCGGCCGCTAAGCAACAGTCAGATGAAGCGCTCGGCCAGAGCTATCAGGACTTAGCTAGGTCTGTTGGTGCTGCCGACAACTCACTTGTGCAGGCTTTCTATGACGAGGCCGTTACCAATGCTGCAACTCAATTAGCAGGTAAACGTGCCGAACTCGAAGCCGAGGCTGGCGACCAGCAACTTAATGCGAGCCAGGTGTTACTTAACTCCTTGGCGCAAGATGAAGCAATTAGCTTGGAAGCCCTAAACAGCCTGCTTGGCATCTTGAAAGGTGCTGAAACTAAATCGCAAAGAACTAGCTCCACCAGTAAAAGTGGCTACAAATTATCTGGTGATATTAAGGGAAAGTTTTAGTCCGAGCAGTCTTTTCTAATTTGAGGGAGATTAAGTTATGGCCGAAAATAGTAGTAAATTAAATCCATTGACGGAAGAGGCCTTGGTTAATTACATTGTTGAGCACGAGAAAGTTCCTTATTCGTGGAGTAGCTCCAAGCCGCAAAACACCTTTAAGGAACTTGATGCCGCTCAATCTCCAGTGGGTGCTGCTTTGGCCCAGGAGTACATTGACCAAGCCAACTCAATTAACAACACGCATCAAGAAGCACTTAATAGAGCCAAGCTTCAAGATGACATTGATACCAGCGAAACAGCTTTGCAGTTACTTAACCGTAAAGATGAAATCCGCAAGGAGTATGATAACTCAATTAGCTCTAAAATTCCGGGGGCACTCAAGGTACTCTTACCATTTTTGGGCACCGGCGACATCGCCTATCAGCAAGACCTTGCTCGGGTGGACAATCAGCTTAGTGAGTTAAGTAAGCAGAAAGAGCAGAAAGATCTTAATTACACCGCCCGAATGATGCTGGCTACTGGAGCTAACCCTTTTGATGAACAGCGGGCCGCAAATTTGCAGAAGCAGTTCATGGACCAAAGGGAGACAATTAGCTCTAGTGTTTCAACACCTGATACAGCTGACCTTTTGACTAATGTCTATAGAGCTGGGCAGAAAGCTATTGGTAGAGGAAGCGGTGGCGGCGGTGGAACTAAAGTAGCTGAAGCTTGGCAACCGTACTATAATATTTATAAGGATTCTGTTAAACCAACTAGTGATTTAGTAAGTGAATTTAATGGCGGTGAATATAAGACACAGCCTAACTTAGTAGCATCTAAAGCTGCTGCTAATGCAGGTGAAGAAGCCTTCAAAATTGGCGACTCTGTGATACTTAAAGAAAGCTACAGTGTAGCTAATAAAGAAGGCAATGAAGGCTTGAAGGCAATTAGAAGCACAATGAGTCCAGCAGGTCAAAGATTGTTCGACGCGGCAATTAACGGTAAAGGCGTATTAAATCAACAGAACAAAAACGTAGCTTCTGATTACTTCCTTGAAACCGCAAATGAATCTGTGCCTTTTGAAGAAGCTGCTACGCTTGAGGGCCGAATTTTGCGTGATGCTAGATTAAGTTATCAAGGTAGAGTAATATCTGAATTTAACAAGTTACCGGAGCATATACGGAGTACTGTAGCTGATGTGTTTGCTAAGCAGAATAAAAGGACATTTAACAGCGAAAGTCCTACTGATG
>ULVF01038306.1_pt1 | contig 19316 bp, 19 predicted proteins | sample 1959201 | NCBI WGS metagenome assembly ULVF01 (sample SAMEA4835779, study PRJEB28245) | human gut metagenome | biome: gut microbiome; material: fecal sample | place: Denmark | collected 2008 | reverse complement strand
AAAATATGTATATGAAAAAATATTCGATTGGAATAGATCTTGGCGGGACTAAAATACTTATAGCCCTTGTAGATAGAGATACAGGGAAAGTTTTAGAACACGTTAAAAAGAAAACAAAAAAAGATAAAGGTCCCAAAAATATTATAAGAAAAATGCTTGATGGCATTGATGAACTTATTGAAAAAAGCGGTAAAACACTTGATGAAATAAGTTCGATAGGAGTTGGAGCTGCAGGTCAAATTGACAGAAAAAACGGAATTATAATTGCCGCAGCTAATTTAGATTGTTATGATCTTAATTTGAAAAAAATTTTAACAGAAAAATTTAATTTGCCTGTATACGTAGGTAACGATGTAGAGATTGCAACTATTGGCGAACAAAAATTCGGAGCAGGGAAAGATTGCAAAGATTTTGTATGCGTATTTGTAGGAACAGGAGTTGGATCTGCAATAGTAAAAGATGGTAAAATTATTACAGGCGCGACCGGTACTGCAGGAGAAATCGGACATATTATTGTAGATTTAAACGGAAGACAATGCTCTTGCGGAGCTCATGGATGTTTGGAAGCTTATGCTTCAAGATCTGCTATAGAAAAAAGAATAGAAGGAGCCTTAAAAAAAGGAAGAAAATCTTGTATTTTGGATTATCTTGAAACAGGCAAATCTATTTCATCAAGTATGATTGAAAAATCAATAGAAAGAGAAGATGAATTAGTCTTGCAATGTGTCACAGAAGCTTCTGAATATTTATCAGGAGGGATTGCAAGCATTATAAACTTTATAAATCCTGAACTTATTATTTTAGGCGGAGGATTAATAGAAGCAGTAGACTATTTTTATCAAAAAACAATAAAAAAAGCTAAAGCAAAATCATTACCTGTACCTGCAGAGAAAATTCAATTTAAAAAAGCTATGCTCGGGGACTATTCAGGAGTAATTGGAGCTGCTTTTTTAGAAGACAGGGGGTATTAAAATGACAAAAAAAATTATGCTTGTCAGATTATCATCATTAGGAGATGTAATTTTTAATATTCCACTTGTAAATGTACTAAAAGATAACGGATATGAAGTAACTTGGCTTGTATCTGAAAAAGGGATTGACATTGTAAAAGATAATCCTGCCGTAAAAAATGCAATATTAATTCCTATAAAAAAATGGAAAAAAGACGGATTCTCAATAAAAAACTTTGTTGAATTTTTACAAATTTTAAAAAGAATTAGAGCCGAACATTTTGATATTGCAATCGATACGCAAATGATGTTCAAAAGTATGCTTTGGATGAGATTATGCGGAGCAAAACGAAAAATTTGTTTAAAATACGGGAAAGAATTCTCATATTTAGGAGGAGATGAAAGAATTGAGCCGGCTCCTAATCCAAATTTTTCAACACACGCAATATTTCAACATATGCAATATGCAAAATATCTAGGACTTAAAGGGACGGATCAAGTAAAATTTACACTCCCTCCAATTAGTGAAGAAACAAAAAACAAAGTAGATGAATTATTAAAAGACATAGATAAATCAAAACCAATGGTCGTAATTTGTCCTGCTACAACTTGGCGTTTAAAGCATTGGAATAAAGATAATTGGAAACAAGTAGTAGAAGCAATAAAAGATAAATGTTCATTAGTATTCACTGGCACAGAAGGGGATAAAGATTTAATTTCATACATTGGCGGTGACAATTTTATAAATCTTGCAGGCAAAACAGGAATTAAAGATTTAATCGGGATATTTTCAAGAGCAACCCTTGTTATGGCTCCGGATTCAGGCAGTGCACATGTTGCAAGAGCAACAGGAATACCTGCTGTAATATCAATATTTTGTTGTACCCCGCCTACTTCATACGGGCCTTTTGGAGATGACAAAAAATATTTTGCAATAAACGGAAAATTAAAATGTCAACCTTGTCATACAAGAAAATGCCCTCTTCAAGGAAAAGATGCAGAACAATGCGTAAACTATCCAAAACCTGAAGAAATTATAAATATTGTAAACAACATATTACAAAACTCTTAACATAGTGTATAATAAGGATATGAGTTTTTTCGATAATTTAAAAGATATATATAGGAAAGTCTCTGAAGTAGAAAGTGCCATTTATAACGGTAAAGAAGATTATCTTGAGATTTATGAACGAAATCTTCAACTTGAAAAAGAAATTGAAGAACGGACAAGAGAGCTAAATATTGCAAATAAAAGAATGCTCACACTCCAACATATTTGGGACATGATGAATGCATCAAGACCTTTGCAAAGCGTACTTGAAACAATTGTAAACAGTATACAAGGAGAATTAGGCTATCATCATTGCAATATAATAAAAAAATGTGAAGATGAAAAAGGCATTTATTTAACTGTTTTAGCACAATCAAATGATATCTCAATAAAAAGAGTAGATAAACTAATAAAAACACCTGTTCAAGCAAGAAAATTATTATATTGTGAAGACAGTGTATATGCAAATGCTGCAAATGCAAAAAAAATTATGCAAACAACAGATATTGGCGGCACTTTAAAGTCTGTAGCTCCGGATATTCCTGATGATATTATTAAAGAAATTGTCGAAGGTAGCCCTAGTAAATCAATAATTACAGTTCCACTATATACAAGAAATTCCCACTACGGTTGGTTTAACGTATTTTCTTCAAGAAAAGAACTCACTCATAGCGAAACTGATTTTTTAACAATATTTGCACAACAAATAGAAATGGCTATTACAATAGCAGATTTGTTTGAAGAAGTGAAAGCTCAAGCTGTTACAGACGGACTTACAGGCCTTTATAACAGAAGATATTTTGAAGAATACTTAAAAAAAGAAGTTACACGTGCGCTTCGTCAAAAACAAGCTTTTAGCATAATAGGTCTTGATTTAGACCACTTAAAAGAAATTAATGACAAATACGGTCACGCATATGGAGATTTGGCAATCAAAACAGTTGCAGAAGTCCTTAAACGAAATGCAAGATCTATTGATACTGCAGCACGTATGGGCGGTGAGGAATTCAACGTAATATTACCGGGAGTAGATTCACAAGGAGCAATGATTGCTGCTGAAAGAATAAGAAAAGCATTAGAAGAAGAACAACTCGATACAATAGGTCATATTACCGCAAGTATTGGAGTCGCAACTTTTTTAGAACATTCTGATAATATTGAAGAAATCTTGGAATTAACCGATCAAGCAATGTATCAATCTAAAAGAAACGGAAGAAATCAAGTCACACTCGCTAAACCTATATCAGAGACAAGCTGGCAGGAAGTTGCAATAAATACATTTATGGATATTCTGTCAAAACATAATATTCCGATTGATAAAAATGTATCTGAAGAACTTAAAAATAAATTACAGAAACCTAAAGATGAGGTTCATAAGGAAGCTTTATACACTGTTGCAGATATGCTTACACAAACATACAATCCTCTTCATCACACAGGTGTTATGAAATCAAAAGTATTGCTTGCTGTAAGTCTTGCAAAACGTTTTGATTTGCCAAAAGAGGAAATTGATAAATTAAGAATTGCTATGCTTTTATATGATATCGGAAACCTTATGCTGCCAACAGAATTATTGCAAAAAACAACTCCGTTGACAGAAGAAGAAAGAAATCATATCAAAGAACACCCAATTATAGCAGCTAAAGAAATCTTGCAGCCTATAAGTTACATCCAAGATATTATTCCGATAATTGAACATCACCACGAAAATTGGGACGGAACAGGTTATCCTGCTCAAATTTCAAAAGAAGAAATCCCTATGACATCCCAAATTATATTAATTGTTGATGCTTATTTTGCATTGACAGAGCCAAGAACTTACAGAGCAGAACTAACTCCAAAACAAGCTGTTGAAATAATTAAACAAGATTCAGGTAAAAAATGGAATTCCGCTTTGGTACAAGAATTTATTTCACTTATTGACCACGATATATAATGAATGAAAAAGAATTAATCAAAATAATTAAAACAATATTAAACTCCAAATACATAGGCGATGATTGCGCCTATCTTGAAGACTTAGGAATAGTAATTACCCAAGACAGCCTTGTAGAAGATATTCATTTTAAAATGGATCTAATCACCCCATACCAACTCGGTTACAAATCAGTTATGGTAAATATAAGTGACGTTTGTGCATCAGGTGCAGAACCTAAATATTTAACAATTTCTTTATCACTTCCGAATTGTGTTGATGAAAACTTTGTAAAAGAATTTTATAAAGGAGCGAAAAACGCATCAGATGATGTCCAAATTGTAGGCGGAGATATTACAGGCAGCGACAAAATTTATATTTCAGTTACGGCAATCGGCTCTACTATAGGAAGAAAAATATCTTCACGCAAAAATGCAAAAATAGGACATAAAATAATAGTTTCAGGAGAACATGGCTCAAGTGCTTACGGGTTAAAACTTTTATTAAACGGGAAAAATAAACCTGAAAAATTTATAAAAGCACATCTCATGCCTGTCGCTCAAAAAGATTTTTCCAAACAGATTTCAGAAAATATAACTTGTGATTATTCAATGATGGATACATCAGACGGACTAGCAGACGCATTAATACAAATTGCAAAAGCTAGTAATGTAATTTTATCAATAGACACATCCAAAATTCCACATGACAAATCTGTTGACATTGATACCGTTTTATATGGAGGAGAGGACTATCAACTTGTAGCAACTGTTCCCGATGACATATTGAAAAACATAAATGATTATACGATAATAGGAGAGGTAAAAGAAAAAATTACTGATTCAGGTCTAATGATTGACCAAAGATTTTACACAGATATAGACGAAAAATTATACAATCATTTTAAGGAGTAGCAATAATGAATTTCAAAGTTAACGCAATAATTCCTGCAGGAGGGACATCATCGCGTTTTGGGAACAAAAATAAACTCTTAGAAAAAATTTATGATAAAGAAGTAATCAGATATACAATAGAAGCCTTTGAAAAATCAGAAGTAGATGAAATTATAATATGCGCAAATATTAATATTATTGAAGAATTAAAAGAAATATTTAAAAACAGTCAAAAAGTAAAAATTATTGAAGGCGGAGCAACAAGACAAGAATCTGTATTCAATGGTATAAAAACAGCAGAATGTGATTATGTTCTAATCCATGACGGTGCAAGACCTATGATTTCAACAGACTTAATTAACAGCGCAATAGAGGAAGTAAAAACAAAAAAAGCCCTCACTGTGGCAACTAAAACAATTGATACAATAAAAGAGGTTATTGACGGAAAAATTATAAGAACAATTGACAGAGCTAAACTATATAACACTCAAACCCCTCAAGCATTTGAATATAATTTAATAAAAAATGCACATATGAAATTATATGGTCAAAATTTTACAGATGATGCAGGAATGTTAGAAGAATTAGGTGAAACTGTATACATACTTAACGGTAGCTATAAAAATATAAAAATAACAACTCAAAATGATATTGATATTGCAAAAATTTATCTCGCGCAAGATTAAAAAAAATCCCCTTTTTTAAGGGGATAAATTTCACACTTTACCTACTAACTTTCTTCTACGATTTTCTTTCTACCAAATATGAGGAATCATTAATATAAACTTTTTATGCAGCAGCTCCTGCTTTTTCTTTTTTCAAATATTTAGCCGGTTCATAACCTGCTTTTTCAAGAGCTTTTGCTAATTCTAAATAATCTTTGCCATAGTAATTTTTACCTTTAATTCTAATAACAAATTTATTATTTTCATATTGAACTTTATCAGAGATTTCAGCTTTATCATCGCCTAAAATTTCTCTCATATCATTTCTGAATTGATCTTTTTTCTGTGCAACTTTTTCTGCTTCTTTTTTCTCTGCTTCAGCTTTAGCTTTGTCAGCTTTTGCTTTTTTATCAGCTTTTGCTTTATCTGCTTTTTCTTCTTGTTTAGCTTCAGCTGATTCAGCAGCTGCTTTTACTTTTTCATAAAGAGCATTTACAGCTTTACAGATTTTATCATCATCTCTTGTTGTAATTCCTAAAGTAAATATAGACCAATCACCGTGAGATGCAACCTTTGCAGCTGATACTTCTTTTGATACATCAATACCCAATTCATGAGCTTTGTCTTCAAGAGCCTCAATTAGTAACATTGCAATTTCTTCTTTTTCGCTGCCTTCGCAATCATTCATTAATGTACCGATTAAGCCGTAATCATCATCTCCGCCTGAGTAGCTGCCTTGTCCTTTATAAGTTCTGTCCCAAGCTGCAAATAATTCTAATACATTGTCTTTATTAATTTCATCTGACAATATATTTTTAATACCGTTTTCATCATTATCATAATTTGTGCCAAAACCTCTTACTGCTTTTTCAATTCTGTCACAAATTTTTTCCATTGAATAAGATAAATCTTTTTCTTTTTTATCCTTTTTAGATTCTGATTTTGTTTCATCTACTCCGTCAGCTTCATCTTTGTCTTCAGTTTCTTCTGTATCTTCTGTTGTTTCAGAAGTTTCAGATTCTTGAGTTTCTTTAATTTCTTTTATAATTTCTTGAGCAACTTCTGATGATCTTTTAGTTAATTCAATAACTTCACCTTGAATAGCTTCAGCATCTTCAAGTGTAGGATGATTTTTAGCCATTTCAGTAACACGTTCTTTTAATACTTTAATGTCATCTAATACAGCTTGTAAACGTTGTTTTTGAGATTCATCCAATTTATCAGACTTTAATACATTTGATATTTGAGCTTCAATTCCGTTAAGATTTGATAATAAAGCTGAGAATCTAACTTTTAAACCTAATGACAATCCCAAATTTGAAGCAGCTTGATTACCTGCAGCAAGCAAAGCAGGATCTGTCATCATACCTTGACCTAAATTTAAGCCAATTAACATTGGATTCCATTGGCTGATATGATTTGGACTACCTAATCCTTGAGCTAATGCATAAGTTAAAGGAGAATAACCTGAAGGATAAATGTTATGTTGAATATTGCCACCAAAATTTGATACCCAGTGACGGTTACCTAAAGACCAATACGCAGGTAAGTTTGGCATCATTAAATTGTAATTTGGTATTGCGTTAAACATCTTTCCTTATCCCCTGTGAATTTTTAAATTCCCCGTATTTATATAAAGAATTTTTATTTACAAAAATTGCATGAATAAGTTTTTATATTTTTAATAAATCGTTAAAAAGGGTACAGATAAAGAGTTTTAGCTAATTTACATTACTTAATATTTCAATAATATCTTTTTTAGTTATACTTGAATTTATCTCTTTTACAGAAATTATTGAAGAGGTATCGACTTTTTCCTTAAATATTTTTTCCAACAATTCTCTATCATAGTCATAGAGAATTGAACCATGTTGCAGGATATAACCTTCTTTTCTGAATTGTGCAGAACCGATTAATTTTCGATTTTGGTAACACAAATCAGCACCTGTAGAAACTAACATACAATAATCCATATGACCTTTAACTTTTTTAGTTCCACCAAAATCTAACTCAATATTTAATTTTTTAAATGCATCAATCAAAATCTTAGAAATTTCTTTATATGAATTTACAACATTTTCTCCGTTTTCTAAAAATGATGCAGGACAAATATAACTGTAGGTAATTTCATTATCATGCAATAATGCGCGACCACCTGTAAGACGCCTTACATAATCAATATTATTTTGTTTCAGAAAATCCACATCTAAAAAGTCACTTTTTTGATTTCTCCCTAAAGAAACACAAGCGGGAGACCAACCATAGAGTCTGAATATCGGTTCTTTCAATTGATTTTTTATGGCATATTCAAGCAAATCAATGTCTATTTGCATATTTTCTTGACCATTTTTTACTTCATAAGGTATAAATTTCATTTTAAGATTTATCCTTATCACGTTTTTTCAAATCTTCTTCAAACTGAGCAAAGACTTCATTCCCGACAAATTGCTCCAGAGCTGCTCTTTTAGCATAAAAATCAGATCTTGCTTTCATTTGATTATCAAGAGCAGTTCTATAATATGCGTCCGTAATCAAAATAACTTCTTTAGGCATATTTTGAGAAAGCTCATAATTTCGTTTTCTATCGGCAGTAATTGTCTCTATCAATTTTAATTTTTTACGAGCAGTCATATAGTTATAATAAAGATCTACTGTTTTTTGTTGCAAATCCTCAATTTTTCTGACAAGAATAATCATATCAGCATCTGTCACTTTAGTATATTTATAGTTAAGTGCTTTAGTATCCTGCGACATTATCCCTAATACGTTACCGCCAATAATTGAACTTGTAGCTAAAATAGGACTTCCCATACTTGCACCTACTAATGTAGACATACTTGCAATAGTTGAAAGAACTTTTTTTACTGATTTTTCATCTGGTTTATCTTCATCTGGATTTGCAAGCTTGTATAATGCAAAGTTTATTGTATCACTTTGAGATGCAGCCCCTTGCCATAAAACTGATAAATCTCCAATCATATCCTCTTGATCAAGTTCTAAATCAGCTGCAACTTCACGTGAAATCTGTTTAATACTTAAATCCGCAAACGTCAAATCGGTAGAATCAAATTGTTCTGCATCTTTTTTGACATATTCTTGATGAACTTTATCTTCTTTAGCTTTTGCTTCCATATATTCTTTTTCGGGATCTTCTGAAAGCCCAGTTCTATATGCAGGAGATTTTGGAACTTTTATGTCTTCATAAGAAATTGCAAAAGTCGGTAGCATCAAATTCAAAATAAAAGCAGTTATTAAAAATCTTTTCATCATTTACCCACCGCCTTTTCACCTACCAAAGTAGAATTATAATTAAATTGATACAAATTCAGTTTATCAACAACTTTTTTACCTGCAAGACGCTGCAATTCCAAATGATATTTTTTAGCATTCTCCATGTAATAAAATTCTTCAACCCTCATATTGTCATACAAAGCAGAAGAAATTGTAATTTCCATCAAATCCTCTTCATCAAGTGCTTTTGCATAATTTTTGTTATACAAAAGCAGTCTTTGTCTTGTTTCTTTCAACTGAGATAGAGAACTTTTGTAATTATAATACGCTGTAATAATTTTATCCTGTAAACTTTCAACTAATCCGGCAAGTTCAATTAATTCAGTATCTGTCAAAGGAATCTCTGTCGGCATATTTTTACGATTAATCAAATTTTGAGCCAAACGACCTGCCGCAAAAGCAGATGACTGAGTAAAATAATCAGCCCCGATTAATGACGGCGCTAAAGAAGCCCCTGCAACTACTGCAGATAAAGTCTTTGCCATCAATGATGAATGAATTCTACGTTGACTTTCAGGAGTCGCTAATTTTTTCAAAGCAAACCCAATCACCTGATTATTTTCAACAGTACCTTTCCAAAGATTTTCAATATCCTCTAAATCCTTTTCTTTTTGCCTGTTTACCAATTCCTGCAAAATTTGCTCATCATTCACAACCAAAGATTGTTTCGTTTTAACATCAGTTTTTGGAAGCTGAATTTTTTGAGCTTCAACTTTCTCAAGAGAGACCTCATCCGCCCAAACTGGAATTCCAACCAAAATTAAAAGCCATACCAAATACTTTTTCATAACAAATTTATAACACAAGAAAAATAATAAATCCAATGATTGATAAAGTATACATCAAACGGTTGTTCTTCAACTTCAAAAAAATCACTATCATAAATAATGAAAGAGGTTACAAAAAGTGAGTTCGAACACAAAAATATACAATAACACTGCCGAAAACAACAGCTTTTATCAAAAAGCTACAGCACTACGCTTGGAAAATATGTTCAAAGAAGCAGTCTCAAATTACTTGAATGCAATACTTATCGACAGAGACAATGCAGAAAGCTACTATGGACTGGGCGTATGCTATAAACATTTAAAACAATATTCAAAAGCAATCAAATATCTCGACATAGCTTCAGAATTAAAAGATGACAGCTACGAAACTTTTTACGAACTCGGAATTTGCCACCTTTTGGAAGGAATTCCATGCGGAGCAATCAAAAACTTTGTACGAGCAATTCAAATCAACCCGGATAACCCTGATGCAATATTGCAGCTTGGAATAGCTCATGAATTATGCGAAGAATACGATTTAGCTCTAATGATTTATCAAAAACTGATAGAAAACTCCCCGGGATTTTTAAAAGCATATGAGCATAAATCAACTCTTTTAATGAAACTTGACAAATACGATGAAGCATCTAAAGTTTTGCATAAACTAATTAAACTAAATCCAGATTACTATAAAGCATATGCAGGAATAGGTGTATGTTTTGATAAACTCGGGAAATCAAATTACGCACAAAGATATTACAGAAAATTTTTATCACAAAAACCCTTTGCCCAAAATGCAGAATTTATCAAAAACAGATTAGACAAACTTAAAATCGAAAAAAGATTAAATAATCATCTAAAAGTTTGCAAATAAAAACAGATAAATTTTATTGTTAAAATTTTCATATTTTTCCTGACACAAAGAAATATCTTTTGTTGTAGATAAAAATTTTTCATGATAGCATAAATCGTGTAACGTATTAATATGAAAAAGAGGTAAATATATGCAAGCGCGCAGAGCAGCAAGAGAATTAGCATTTATACTATTTTCTCAATTTGATAAAAAAATTACACACTATTCAAAAGAAGACCTGCAAGATATTATCTTGAAATCAGTAAGAATATTAACAAGCAGTGCAAGTGATGAATTAAGAACAGCCCTAGGTTCATTAGTAGCAATGAGAGATCAAATCGAAAACTACGAAGCTGATTCAGAAATAAATCTTAATCGTCCGATAGGAGTTGCAAATATTCCAGTACCGCTTCCTATGACATCTGATATGACAGGCAGAATTAATGAAATGATTGATATTGCGGAAAAAGCTGCATTAGCTATCGAAATTGCAGAATTTACAACACTTGATGCTCAAAGTGATGTAAAAAATTATGCAATTGACATCGCAGAATACTTCCAAAAAAATCATAAAGAAATCGATGATATTATCCAAAAATATGCTAAAAATTGGGATTTAGGACGTCTTGTAAAAATGGACAAAGATATTCTAAGAATTGCTATCGTTGAATTACTTTATATGAAAGATGCTCCAATGAAAGTTGTTGTAGATGAAGCTCTTGAACTAGCTAAAAAATATTCAACAGATGACAGCGCATCATTCATTAACGGAATTTTAGCAAAAGTAATCGTTGATTACGGTATCAACTAAATATCAAGAAATTTAATACAAAAAATAACCTTTTCATTTAAGAAAAGGTTATTTTTTATTTCTCTTTCTTTTCTTGAATTACCAACTCATACCCGAGATAGTCAAGAATTTCCTGAACAGTCTCAAAACGAATACGTTTTTTATTTATCGAATCAGATAAACCACTAGCTTTTGGAATATCTAAACCTTTATCACGCAATATCTTAGCGACCTTTCTCATAGAAAGACCTCTACGCAATAAACAAATAACTAATTCTTCTTTTAAATTTATCATAACAATAGTCTAATTATTGATTACCAACTTGACAAATTTATAAATTACCGATATGATATATCAATCATGATAGATATAATCAATCAATTATTACAAATACCTACCAATGACAGCTATAACGAAACAGAAGACATAATTCTGCCAAACAGCTGGTGGGGCGAAATTATTTATATATTTTTCTGTATTAAAGACATTATTAAAGAGCGAGAAGATAGGCAAAGAAAATTTTCAAATCTTGTAAGACAAATCAAAATACATCGAAGATGGATGAAAATTAAATAATTTCATGTTATCATCTGCGTATGTTCGGATTTTTTAAAGATAAATTTAATAACCTTAAAGAAACTGTCTCTAATACAGCTCAAGCTCTTGTAAATAATGTCGTAAATTCAGTAGAAAATGAAGAAGAATTTTCTGAATTTGTACTTGATGATATGGAAGATATGCTGATAAGCGCTGATTTAGGTGTCAGCTATGCATCAGAACTTGTTGACAAATTGAGAAATCAAACAAAAATTAAACCGTCTGACGTTAAAAATTATCTTAAAGAAGAGTTTTTAAAAGTTCTGAAATCTGCAGGTGATAACACTATTGAATTCAAAGACGGACTAAACATCTATTTTATCACAGGAGTAAATGGGGCAGGAAAAACAACTTTAATTGGAAAACTTGCGTATAAATTTAAAAACGAAGGCAAACGAGTACTTATCGCGGCAGGTGACACATTTAGAGCTGCAGCAGAAGAACAATTGGACATTTGGTCTAAAAGAGCAGGCGCATCTATTGTAAGACGAGATAAAGCAGATCCCGCATCCGTTGTATATGAAGCAATTGAAAAAGCTCAAAAAGAAAATTTTGACGTAATCTTAGTTGACACAGCAGGACGTTTACAAAACAAATTCAACCTGATGGAAGAATTAAAAAAGATTAAATCAGTAATAGATAAAAAAGCACCTGAAGCACTTCGTGAATGCATACTTGTACTTGATGCAAATACAGGTCAAAACGGATTACAACAGGCAAAAGTATTTACAGAAGCTGTAAATGTAACATCAGTTGCACTTACAAAACTTGACGGTTCTGCAAAAGGCGCAATCGTACTTGCTATTGCAAAAGAATTAAAACTTCCCGTTAAATTAATCGGGGTGGGCGAAAAAATGGAAGATTTAAAAACATTTAATAATGAAGAATTTATCGAGGCTTTATTTGAATAAACTAAAATCTGCAAAAACAAAATTAGGAAACGAAATAGAATTAATTGGCGATAAAAACGCCAAAACACTTATCATCGGAGTATTTCATGGAGATGAATCTCAAGGAGAATTTTTGATTAATGAATACTTAAAAAGCCACACTCCCAAAAACCTCTTATTCATACCATGCCTGAATCCCGACGGTATGCAAATGAATAAAAGAACAAACTCAAACGGTGTAGACTTAAACAGAAATTTCCCAACAAAAAACTGGGGGAAAAATGAAGGAGAAAACGCTACCTGTAATGACTCAAACACAGACTATTACGGTGGAAAGAGTGCAGGAAGCGAGATTGAAACACAGTTTCTAATAGATACTATTGAAGAATTTAAGCCGCAATTAATCATAACACTCCACGCTCCATACAAAGTAGTAAACTATGACGGACCAGCACAAAATATTGCTGAAAAAATTTCACAAATTATAAACTACCCTGTAGAAGCAAGTATAGGCTATCCAACCCCAGGAAGTTTCGGGACATACGCAGGAGTAGAAAGGCAAATTCCTACAATCACGCTTGAACTCGATGAAACCTGTCCAGTTGAAAATTTAATTGACCCAATGTATAAAATTTTTGAATTACTAAAAAGCGAAGATTTATAAAATCTTCGCTTTTTAGTTTTATATTTATTCTTTATCTTTTTTCTCTAATCCGACTTCAAAGAATTGTCCCTGTCCGTCAACACTAAACACAACTCCGCCTTCGCCTTTGTGAACCCCGGCATCAGAGAAAATATCATTTTGTTTTACGTAATATACAGAATTTTCTAAATCTTTATTAATTGATGTTGCCAAATCAGGATCTGAATCTTTTGCATCAATTTTACCGTCTTTATTTACATCCATATGCTCCAAAGCCAAACCCATTAAATTAAATTTTGTTTGATCTTTATCACCCTTAAATACTTGCTCATGACCTTTTACCTTATCAAGATCATAAGTATTACCATTTACTGTAAGTTTTTGTCCTACAGGAACAAAAAATGTTTTAGTCTTTTTGGACTTTTCATCATACATTGTAACTTTGTTAAAGCCGTCTGGAGCTTTGCCGTTGTTTGCACCGTTTACTGGATTTACCATAATTATCTCCTCATGTTTTCAACTATTACGTATATACTTAATAAATATTTTTTACATATGAAATTGCCAAGCATGTCATTTTTATTTACATTAGTTAACATATTTCTTTTTTGTAGTAAAATTAAAGAAAAAAAGGATTTTATATGAAATTACACAATTCTTATACAAACAAAGTTGAAGATTTTACACCGATTGAAGACAACAAAGTAAAAATGTATGTATGCGGACCAACCGTATATGATTATGCACATTTGGGACATGCAAGATGTTATATAACTTGGGATGTATTATACAGATATTTAAAATTCAAAGGTTATGATGTCACATATTGCAGAAACGTAACTGATGTAGATGATAAAATCTTGAAAAAAGCAGAAAAAGAAGGGAAAACACCTGAAGAAGTTTCTCAATTTTGGTATAAGCAATTTGCAAACTCTATGAAAGCATTAAACACATTAAAGCCTGATATTGAGCCATTTGCCACAAAAACATTAGGCGAAATGATTTCAATAGTAAAAGATTTAATCAACAAAGGCTATGCGTACGAAGCTGACGGTGATGTATATTTCAGAGTAAAAAAATTCCCTCAATACGGCTATCTTTCAAAACAGCCTATTGACCAATTAGAAAGCGGAGCAAGAATTGAAATTGGAGAACATAAAGAAGATCCGCTTGATTTTGCACTATGGAAAAAAGATGAAAAATTCGGATATAAATCACCTTGGGGTGTAGGCAGACCAGGCTGGCACATTGAATGTTCAGCAATGAGCAGAAAATATTTAGGGAAAACAATTGATATTCACGCAGGCGGAGCTGATTTGATATTCCCTCACCACGAGAATGAAATTGCTCAATCTGAATGCGCTAACGGATGCAAATTCGTAAATTACTGGCTACACAACGGATTTGTTACAATCAATAAAGAAAAAATGTCTAAATCTTTAGGCAATTTCCTTACAATTGACGAATTATTGAAAAAATATGATTCAAATACAATAAAATTTTTCATTCTTACAAACCATTACAGAATGCCTGTTGAATTTTCAGATGAAGCTCTTTCATCTGCTCAAGCAGGCGTAAAAAGAATGTTGAATGCCAAAAGAACTAAAATTAATGAAGATTTAGATATTACAAAAACTGACGAATACAAAGCATTCACAGAAGCTATGGACGATGATTTAAATACATCTAAAGCTCTTGCTGTACTTTTTGAATTAACAAACAAAGCTAACAAAGATGATAAAGATGCATTTACAATTCTGTATAAACTAGCAACTGTACTTGGTTTTACATTTGAAAAACCAACTCTTTCAGAGGAAGAATTAAAAAATGCAGTAAAACATGTATCTGAAAAATTAGGAAAAGATTTTAAATCAATGGATGAATTAATTGCATACAGAAAAGAAGCTCGGGATGCAAAAAATTGGGACATTGCAGATAAAATAAGAATTGCCTTGGATGAAGTCAATATCGTATTGAAAGATTCTAAAGACTGTACTAGTTGGGAAGTTAAGTAAAAAATTCTTAACAAATAGGCAAAAAATTTTTTCACATAATTTATTACAAATATGGTAAATATAAATATTACAACAAATACAATGTTGACTATAACTCCGAAAGAAGTCGGAAAAACTTCTGATGGAAAAGTTATTTATGAAACCAAAAATCCTAAAACAGATTCAACAATAAAATTCACAATTCCTGAAGAAAACCAAGACAAGTTTGAGAAACTCGTTCAGGAAGTCCACCAAAAATATGGGAAATATGATGCAAATCCTGAAAAAAAATTTGCTAAAACTTCTCATTACGCAACACTTGGAGGTGCAATATTAGGTGGAGCACTAACGGCATCACTTATCAAAACAAAATCGAAAATGGGGAAATTTGCAAAAACTCTTGGTGGCGCTATAGGAGGAATGGTTGTTGCAAGTTTAGCTTTGGCTGGTTCAATAATATATCCAATGATAAAATATACCAAAGAAATAAAAAATATGGGATATAAACTCTTAGAAGAAACTTCCCCAAAAATTAAAGAAGAAAGAGCATTTGAAACAGAAGAAAAAGAACTTTCAAAATCTGAAAAAGAATAATTGTTACTTTTTATGGTTTGTCATATAATAATTTTATGAAAAATATATCAAACCTGTTATTAATCTTTAGTATAATATTATCCATTGCGCCATGTCAGGCACAGATTATGCCGACAATTCCGCAAAATACCCTGCAAGCAGCAAGAGAAGCTGTAATTAATCAAAAAGGACCAACATCAGAAGTTGTCCGAGTCGGAATTGGAACTCAAAATTTCGGAACATATCAATACAAAGATATTACGATATTTGGAACAGGCGATACTCAAATATATGACAATAGGTTATTAATAGGAAATTATCCGCCTAATCAAGAAATTAAAATTTCACTAAAAGACGGAAAATTTAATATCTACACTCCAGGTAATATATTTTCAGAAACAGTTGACGGTCCTGTACAAATCACAAGCAATTTCGGTTTACTAGGAGTAAGCGGACTAAAACGAGCAGGCAAACAAGCTCTATACCATGGGGCTTTTGAACTTGTAAAAAACAGCAACGGAACATTCAATCTTGTAAATATGATTGAAGTAGAAGACTATTTAAAAGGCGTAGTTCCAAATGAAATGCCTGTAAGTTTCGGGCTTGAAGCTCTAAAAGCTCAAAGCGTTGCAGCAAGAAATTATGTACTATCACCAAGGACTAAAGCATCTGCTAACTATGACGTAGTAGATAGCGTAGCAAGTCAGGTATATTACGGAGCTAATACGGAAAAAGCACTTTCTAATCAAGCCGTAGAAGAAACAGAAGGTATTGTTGCAATATATGACTGGGATTTAATTCTTGCACAATATTCATCTACTGCAGGGGGATATACGGAAAGTTATGCAAATGCTTTTTCTGATCCCAAAACAAAAGAATTTCCCTCAGAAGACAAACCTTATTTAAAAGCTCGGCCTGATATTATTACACAAACACCCCTTAACTCAGAGTCTGCGGCAAGTGCATATTATAAATCAAAGCCTGATGCATATGATATTCGCTCTCCATATTACAGATGGGAAAGAGAATGGTCTGGAGATGAGTTAAAAAATGTCTTGCAAAATACCCTTATCGCACAATCTGCAACAGGATTTGTAAAACCTGCATTCAAAAAGGGGGATACACTTGGCGATATACAAGAAATAAAAGTCTTAAGACGCGGGGATTCCGGTAAAATAATAGAAATGGAAATTGTTACCCGTTCAGGAAATTATAAAATATTTAAAGAACTTGTAATAAGACGTCTAATGACTAAAGACGGGAAAGCTCTTCCCAGTGCTAATGTAGTATTTGATAATATTCAAGATGAAAACGGAAATCTTATATCGGTCCATGCATATGGTGGCGGTTTTGGCCATGGTGTAGGGTTAAGTCAATATGGTGCAGGATTTATGGGTTCTGAAATGCATATTCCTTATGACAAAATTTTGCAGCATTATTATACAGGAATTACGCTTTCTACAAAACCTATAATAATATCTTCAAATTCTGCCCAACAATCAATTAAACAAAATTTCTATACAAAAAATCAATACGCAAAAATTATTATAGATAACAAATTTATGGTTTCTAAACTTCTTGCAAATATTAACGGGATAGAGTACACTTTTGCGCTTGAACCAAATATTTTAAAAAGAAATGCCGAAATCGATATTTCAAAATACATTAAAAAAGGGAAAAATACTATAATTTTCTATTACCCTATGGATGAGGGGGATAAAAAAGCTTTAAGATTATATGTGGAATTAGTGAGAAAAAATAATAGTGAATACATCTGGTGAGAAAAATAGCGGAGCAATAAAAGATAATAATTCAAAAAGCATGAGCGTTTTAAAAGCTGCTTGGATTATTGCAGTAGTTACAATTATAAGTAAATTAATAGGTTTTATACGCGATATTATTATCGCGAATTATTATGGTGCAACTCTTGTATCTGACGCATATTATTATGCTTATCAAATTCCGTCATTGTCATTAATTTTATTAGGCGGAGTAGGCGGACCATTCCATAGTGCAACAGTTGCAGTATTCTCAAAACTTATACCAAATTTACAAGAAAAACCTGAAGAAGCAGTAAATAAATTATATTCAACTTTTATGACTGCAACTACAATATTTTTCCTTGTACTTTCTGTAATCATGTTTTTATTTCCCCGTCAAATAATGGGATTAATCATTTCAAGCGGATCTGCCGATATGATAAATTTAGCGGCAGAACACTTAAAAATTATGACCCCACTTTTGATAATCGGTGGAATTGTCGGAATATATTATGGAATTTTAATTATTTATAAGCAGTTTATGCTCCCGAATTTATCACCAATAATTATGAGTGCAGCAATAATCGGGGTGGTGATGGCTGTACCAAACGACAATAAAGGATATGCACTTGCTTGGGCAACTACAATCGGTGCAATATTACAGCTTGTAATCCAGTATCCGAATGTTAGAAAACTCGGTTTTAAATGGCGCCCAAACTTTGAATTTACAAATAATCCGAATTTTAAAGAAATAATGGAACTTTTATTTCCTGCAGTATTAAGCTCTACAGTCGGACAAATTCATATTTATGTTGATATGTTTTTCACATCATCAATTTCAGAAGGAGCTTGGACAGCAATCGGATACGCAAACAGAGTTTTTCAATTTCCTGTAGGAATTTTAGTTACAGCATTTTTAGTTCCGTTATTTCCAATTTTTTCAAGGCTCGTAGCAGAAAAAGATTTGGACGGAATAAAATCATATTTTAACAAAGGTGTAGGAGTTCTATTCTTTGCAGCAATCCCAATTATCATAGGAATTTTAACTGTTGGAATGGACGCTGTGAGATTAATCTTTGAACGCGGAGCATTTGATGCAAATGCAACATTTATGGTAACTGAAGCATTATGGTTCCTATCTGTATCAATATTACCTTATGTATTCAGAGATTCTATCACTAGAGTTTACTATTCTTTTAATGATTCAAAAACACCTTTTATCGTAGCCTTTTCATCAATCGTCTTAAAATATCTGCTTAACGTAATATTCATAAGCAAAATGCACATGGGAATAGGAGGAATTACTCTATCTACATCACTTGTGACTCTATTCAATGCCTGTGTACTTGGCAGCTTAATTTATAAAAAAGTCAGAATGGATTACAAAAGCCTATTTACAAATCTATTAAAAATGGCTGTTGCCGGAGTTATATCACTGATATTATGCTTTAGCTTAGCATACAGTTTTGATAAATTCATTCATATGCCTAAAGCAATATTTGAAATAATAAAAATCGCATCAGTAGGTATTGTATGTCTTGTAAGCTATACAGGATTAAATTTAATATTCAAAATGGAATATGCAAATGAATTAGCTCAAAGATTTATGCATAAAATCAAAAAATAAAATGTCATTCCAAACTTATTTTGGAAGCTAACTAAATAAAAATAAAATGTCATTCC
>ULVF01050425.1_pt1 | contig 20091 bp, 28 predicted proteins | sample 1959201 | NCBI WGS metagenome assembly ULVF01 (sample SAMEA4835779, study PRJEB28245) | human gut metagenome | biome: gut microbiome; material: fecal sample | place: Denmark | collected 2008 | reverse complement strand
TTAAATTTATATTAATAAGACATAAAATGCAATATGTTAACTTGAATGAATAAATACCGAATTTTAAATTTTTGCGTATAATATTAATATGAAATATTGTAGTGAATGCGGAGCAGAATTAAAAGAAAAAGAATGTATAAATTTTGGAATTAGTGACGGACTTATCCCTTATTGTCCTGTATGTAACGAATTTAGATTTCCAAAATATAATGTAGCTGTTAGCGCAGTGATTTTTAATCCTGAATATTCTAAAATTTTATTAATACACCAGTATGGCAGACCTCGTAATATTCTTGTAGCAGGTTATGTAAATAAAGGAGAAAATCTATCTTCAGCACTAGTAAGAGAAATTAAAGAAGAAGTAAACCTTGATGTGGCATCATATAAATTTAACGAATCCGAATATTATAACGGCTCAAATACACTTATCTGCAATTTTATTGTTCAAGCTGCAAATGAAGATTTTAAATTATCCCAAGAAGTTGATGGCGCTGAATGGTTTGATATTGAAACTGCAAAAGATGTTATTTATAAAGGCGGTCTAGCTGAAAAATTTTTAAATTTAGCTGTTTCAAAACTTCCTGCACTTATGCTATAATCATGCATAAGTGAAAGGATAAAATTTAATGAAAACTATAAAATTAACGAAAATGCAAGGTTGTGGAAACGATTTTGTGATTATTGATTACCCCGAATTTGAAAAGACCGGAATGAAGATGGCCGAACTTGCAAAAAAAGTATGTGATAGAAATTTTGGAGTCGGTGCTGATGGGATGATTATCCCAAAATTAGATACAAAAGATACTGATTTAGGCTGGTATTTTTATAATTCAGACGGATCTACCGCTCAAATGTGCGGAAATGGGATGAGATGTTTTGCTAAATATGCTTATGATAACAAACTAGTGGATAAAAAAGCATTTAGTGTCGAAACTCTTGCAGGTGTGATAAAACCTGAACTTTTAGAAAACGGTTTAATCAAAGTGAATATGGGCAAACCTATTTTAGAGGATAAAAAAATTCCTTTCTGGGGTGAAAGAAAAATAACAGCTCTTGATAGAGAATTTGATATTACACCTGTTTCGATGGGAAATCCTCATTGTGTAATTATTACAGATGAAGATCCTATGGAATTGGCTGTGAAATACGGTCCTGTGATTGAAAAACATGAATATTTCCCTGAAAAAACTAATACTGAATTTGTTAAAGTTAAATCTCGTATGGAAATCGATATGAGAGTATATGAAAGAGGCTGCGGAATTACTTTAGCTTGCGGTACAGGTGCATGTGCCAGTGTTGTTTCTTGTGTTTTAAATAACTTAACAGAACAAAAGGTTAAAGTTAATCTTTTAGGTGGGCCTGTATTTGTTGAATGGCAAGGATCTAAGGACGATACTGAGAAAGATATTTTCTTAATCGGTTCTGCAAATTACAGCTTTTTTGCAGAGTATATATTGTAAAATCTCGTATTTCCATGGTAATATTGATTTATAGCCAAAATATAAAAAGGAGAAAATAAAATGAAAAATTATGAATTATTAACTGTGTTTAAGCCAAATTTAGATGCAGAAGAAGTAGATAAAGCAGTTGAAAGATTAGGCGCTTTAGTTTCTGAATTAGGTGGTAAAGTTGAATCTACAGATAAGACAGGTAGAAAAAAATTAGCTTATGATATCCAAAACTTTAGAGATGGATTTTTCGTAACTACAGTTTTAAGCTTACCTTCTGAAAAAGTTGCTGAATTCAGACGTCAATTAAGATTAAGCGACAATATTTTAAGAACAATGTTCTTAGAATCATCAAAAGCAGCAGTTTAGTTAAAAAGAAAGGATATATTTGTAAAGTTCTTTGCAAATATATATGATGGGTGAAAGATGTCACTTGCAAAATCAGTAGTTACAGGAACAGTTTATAGAGCACCGGAAAAACGTTTTACTCAAAATAACGTTGCTGTGTCAGCTTTTGTTCTTAATATTGGCGAAAGAGAAGAAACTTTGATTAGAGTATTATCAAAAAGAAATGCTCTTGATGAAATAGTTTCTTCATTGACTAAAGGTGAAAGAGTTCTTGTAGAAGGCAGACTCCAAACAGCTGCTGTTAAGATGGATGATGGCTCTGAAAAAAGAATCTATGAAATCGATGCTAATACAATCGAAATTCTGGGTGAAGGAGCATCAACCCCAGCTAATCAAAAATTTGGAACAGAAGAAATCGTTAAATTTGAATCAGATGACATGTCAAATGAATTGATTAACGAAGATGAGATTCCGTTTTAGTTTTGAAAGGAATTCATAATGGGTAAAAACGGAAAATATGCTTTGGCAGTAGCTTGTCAAATAGCTACTCAAACACAAAAAATAAAACAGTTACAAAATAAGTCAACTTGTAAATATTTCCAAAATGCAATATCAGTTAATGCAAAACCTGATTTGTTTGTAAGAAGCCAAAATCCTATGGGAAATATTTATAAAAAATCAATTACAGAAGAAATAGTTGACAGAATATTTGCAAATGTAAGAAAAGAAAAATAAGGTCGAGCGCATAAGCGCAAAATAGAAAGGTAAATCTAAAAAAATGGCAAGACAAGACGCATCAGATAAGAAAAAACGTAAAAATTGCAGTCTTTGTGCAGACAAAGTAGAAGCAATTGATTACAAAGATGCAGCTAAATTGAAAAGATACTTGACTGAAGCAGGAAAAATTATTCCTCGCAGAATTACAGGTAACTGTGCTAAGCACCAAAGAATGATTGCTACAGCAATTAAACGTGCTAGAGAAGCTGCAATTATCGATTACGTTTTCGATTAATTGAAATGGAAAGACCGATAAATTTTTTATCGGTCTTTTTTTATTTTTTATTTTCAAAAATTATTTTGTAATACATATCTGCTTTTATATATTTATTTATAGGTTTCTTTTTCCACAATTTTATATTAATTTCTGCAGGCAGACTTTTAACTGAAAATATTAAATCATTCTGCATTGGAGAAATATTATTACAGCCATCTTTGAACTTACAGCTTCCCCCCTGATGTATATAATCTCTGAACGTTGATATATCTTCTGTTGCGTTATTATACTCTGAATACATTTTTATATTTTTTGTATCAAATATGTACATATAATCATAGCCAAAATCTCTGGCATTTAATCCTGATAATTGTATTAGGTATCTTGTATATCTGTTATTTACTTTTGTTCGTAATTTTAAGAAATTTTTTGTCAAGTAGTATTTAGCAATAATTAATTTGTCTTTTTCATCATATTGTAATGATATTGGTGAGAAATTTGAATAATCCGATGTGCAAAATTCTTTGTTAGTCCCAATATCCCAAGGTATATAAGGCATACTTAATCCGACCAAAGCATTTGGATTATTCATTAGGACACTGACTTTTGATGGCCCTTGAATGTTTTCGTGGTAGTCACCTTTATAGTTTAATTGATTACATTTGATTGAACCCCACCAGGGTTTGTTATCGACTATACTGCCAAATACTGTTGTGTTTGGTTCATAATTTTCTTTGTCAAATAGGGAATTTTTAACATGTTGTTTTCTAATATCAAATATTTGTTGTTTTGACAAATAATCATATTCAGAGGCAGGGTTTATTTTTAGTGTTTGAAAATTTGAATAATCATTAATTTTTAAAATATTATTATCTTTATATCCAAAAATGAAAAACGGGAAATAGTAAAATATAATAACTAGAAATATAATAATTTTAGCAGACACTAAAATACTTACCGGTAATTTTTCTAATATTGATTGTGCATTAAATTTGTTCTCATGCTTTTCAATTCTTTCATCTAAATCCCGTATATTTTTATAAAAATATATACAATCTTTTCTAGATTGTTTTGCAGTCTCATTATTAGGATCAATTTCTAAAATTTTTTCATATGTTACAATAGCATTTTTATAATCGTTGATTAATTCATAATAAAATCCTTTTAAAGATAGAACTTCTGTATTTTCAGGATCAAAAGTGAGAAGTTCATCTATTTCGTTTATTAATTTTTCTATTTCTCCTTTTTTTGAATCTAAAGTTGAGGGTTCAATAGTTTCAATAAAACTTTCAATCTTTTCAAGTCTTGATTGGAATTCTTCTTTGTTCATATTAGTACCCTCTATATTTTCTTTCTCGTAATTTATCTGCGATAAGCCAAATATCAATTATGAATGATGCAATTATCAGTACAAAAAATGGTAAACACATTATAAAGAAATGATTTTTGTATGCAGATTCAATTAAGTCTTTTGCGGTAAATAAAGATATAATGCCTATCGTAAACAATACAATTGACAAATATTTAAAATTTACTTCTCCTTGGTTGGACAATATTTGTTTAAAACCTTTATTTAAATAATTATCAATTTTCTCTTTAATATCATCAGTGTTACCTGGACCTCTAAAATTATATGTAAAATTATTTACACTTCTTGTGTAGTCAATAATTTTATAAATTGTCCGCATAGGAAAACTTGATGTATTTGAAAGAGAAAATGTTTTATTATTTAAGACTGTAAAATTTAATACAATTTCTCTTAATGCAGTTGTATATCCGTATTTTGTTCTCACAAGATCTGTGATAATAGTAAGTTCAAGTGAATTTATATCATTATAACCGCATACAAAATTGTATTGTGGTCTGTTGAAATTAAAATTTATTCTTCCTTGTAAAAAATCTATAGATTTAAGATTTAATTTGGAATTAAATTCTTTTACGGCTTTTTGTCTTGCGATAATTGATAAAATAAAACCTAAATAGACAACTAATGGCAAAATTATAAATAAAACCCAAGCCATCCAAAATCCGTCAGGCTCCGTTGATGAGACAGTATTATAAGCATCTTTTATCCAGTTACAAAAACTCGCGATTGATGCAGTTTCTGAAATATTCATAAAATAAGCTAATAAAAGTCCAACAGTATAAATTATACTGAATATACCGCACATTATGGGCATACTTAATGAAGTTTTTTGTGAGACGTTATTTATGTGCATATAACCAACCTTTTTTAATTATACAAATTTTTATAAAATTGTAAATATGAATTTATTTTTGTTCAATTAGTTTTAATCTTTGTTTAGTGGACGGGTGAGTTGAAAAATATTGTAAATATTCAGGCATTTTGTCTTTTTTCTCTAATAATTTGAAAAATTCTACAGCGCCTGTATTCCGTCCATATAATTTATAAACTACTCTGTTTGCGTATAAGTCAGCTTCTTTTTCTTGTTTTCTTGAATAACTCAAATTATTCAAATCAGAAATACTGTTGACAGTTACATTTAAGTTATTATTCCCTGCAGAAAAAATTGATGTTACAGCAGAAATGATGATTTGTCTGCTGAAACTTTTTAAATGATCTCGATGTGCATAATGACCAAGTTCATGGGCCAAAATGAATGTAAGAATTTCTTCATCTTTAACTTCTTTTAACAGACCTTTTGTAAAAAAGATTGTACCGTTTGGAGTTACAAATGCGTTAATTTCTTTTTTGTTAATTTCATAGATAGGGAATTTGGATTTCCCTTGTAATTTTTTATCTAAGGGTACAATTTCATCTCTTATATTTTCAAGAACTTCAATATTTTTATCTCTATTTTCTCCAATCGGACTTATGCTATAAGAAAAGGCATTTTCGATTTTCATTTGAGTTTCATCTGACATCCTGTCAATGAAAAAATTCCCGATTGCATCTGCAAAGATATAAAGTGCAAAAAGTATTGCCGCTATGCCTGCAACTAAAATTATAAATTCAATACCGACATTAGATTTCCCGACATTTACATTGTCTTGTATTACGTTTAAATATCTATCTTCCAAATTTTTATTCATAAGTTATTGCTGTTCCATATGCAATTATTGCACATTGAGGTACACTTTCTTGCCCGTATGTATCATTTATCATTACAGATTCTATACGTGTATTTATTATAAAATTTGCACCTCTTGCTTTTTCTCTCATGCGTAAAATTGCTTCTCTTCTACCTCTGTCAAGAACAGATTCAAAAGTAGTCAATCTCCCGCCGAAGAAGTTTTTCAAAGATGCAACAAAGTTTTTAAAATAATCGCCGCTAATTACGCATTCACCTGTCACAAGTTCTACTTTTTTTATTTTTTTATTTGTATTCCAAGTTTTTGCACCAAAGTTTACAATCGGTTTTCTGATTAAGGCAATTTCTCTTTTTCTAATATTTTCAAAATGTCGTTTTTCTATTATTGTACCTGTAATAAAAGTTATTCCCAAAATTACAAGTAGAAATATTATATCACTCATCTTATACTTTATCCTTTTGGTTCAACTTTTACGGCAGTACCATATGCGTACACCTCAGCTGCACCGACTGTAACTGATGATGTCGCTAATCTTACATTAACTACTGCATTTGCTCCCATTCTAACAGCTTGTTCCTGCATTCTAGCAATAGCTTCTTTACGTGCTTCTGTTAAAAGTTCTGTATAACTTTTTAACTCTCCGCCTACCATATTTTTTAGACCTGCACCAAAATCTTTAATAGCGTTTTTAGCTCTTACAGTGCTACCTGTCACAAGACCATATTGTGCAACGATATTCATTCCAGGCACAGTTTCAATATTTGTCAAAATCATCTTCATAACCTCCGCCTTGATATTATCATTAGAAGGAGGTTTTGAAATCATATACTTATATTACTTATTTTATTACTTCAATAGTGTCGTAATCTACAAGATATGGCATATGTTCTTCTGTGATTAACTCACCAGGTAATAAAACAGCAATTCCCGGAGGGCATTCAGCGATTACTTCTGCTGCAATTCTGCCTACTGCGTGCTCTTTTGGAATAACTTCTTTGTGTGAATAGAATGCTTCACGAAGTGTCATTTTAATAATCGGTGTTAGCATAGGCATATGTTTTTTCTTTTCAAGATAACATATATCTGTGTAATTTGTCTTATCAATTTGTTGCAGGCATTTTACAAGATATTGCATATCAGATCTTGTGTTACCTATGTTAGAAAGTATCAAAAGCCCTGCATCTGATGCACTTTCAACTTCTATATTGAAATCAATTTCCAAAATAGATTCAAGACGTTTTCCTGATAATCTGTCATCTCTGATAAATACTTTTGTAATATCTGTTTTGTAACCAAAATCAGGTCTTAAATGATGAATATGTTCTAATTTATCAATTTCACGTCTTAAATATTTTGCGTTTTGTACAGCTCTTTCAAGTTGTTTTCTTCCTCTTGGGCTGTCAAGATTTGCACGAGCAGCGTCAAGACTTGCTAAAAGCATTAATGATGGACTTGTCGTATGTAAAAGTTTTAGAGCTTTTTCCACTGCATCACAATCAATTTTTGAATTTTCTGCGATGTGTAACATAGAACTTTGGCTCATGCTTCCGCCTGTTTTGTGCAAAGAATGAACAACCGCATCTGCCCCAAGTTTTAAAGCAGTTGTCGGTAGATGATTGTTAAAATTCCAAAGGCAGGCATGAGCTTCATCAACAATTAAAGGTACGTCATATTTCTTGCATACCTCGGCAATTGATTTCACATCAGATACAACCCCTTCATAAGTCGGGTTTGTAATCCATACCATTCCCGCATCGCTGTTTTTTGACAGCATTTCTTCAACGCTTTCAGGAGTAACGTTACCCCAAATTCCCCATTCATCAAATTTTTTAGGGATTAACCATAATGGTTCTGCTCCTGAGATAATCATACCTGTTAAAATTGATCTGTGGCAATTTCTGTTTGTAACAATTTTTTGACCTTTTTTAGTCAATCCCATTGCTAATGCTAAATTGCCTGCAGTTGAGCCGTTTAATAAAAAGAAAGTCTTTTTAGCTCCAAAAGCTTTTGCAGCAAGTTCTTGAGCTTCTTTAATCGGGCCTGTTGCAGGGTGCAATGTACCTAATCCGTCAAATTCATCTGTAGTATCTATAGATAGAGCTTTTGCGCCGATAAGTTTTTTAAATTCAGGCAAAGATCCGTTCCCTTTTGTGTGACCTGGAATATGAAATTGATAAGTCGGATTTTCATAAGCATTTTTTAATGCTTCTACAATCGGGGCTTTTACTTTTACTTTAGAATTTTTTTCTTTTTGTTTTAGCATTTTTAGGGTTTCCAATTTTTTGTGCGGGTAATTTTTGGATTTTGTTACATTTGTCATAATTATTAATATACACTAAAAAAAATTTTTTTTGCATATATTTTGTGTTACATTAATATTTGTGAACTATTTTTTTAAAAGGATAGCTTTAATACTTGTTTTAATTATGCTTTGCCCTCCTGTGTTTGCTTTTGGTAAATCCAAACACAAGGAAATCGTTCCTGTAGAAACTCAAGAAGTAATACATCTTGATGTTACTAAAAATGATAGCGATTTGTCTGGGGAAAATCAAATTCCTGAAAATCAACAGCAAAAACAAAGTGATGATTGGGTGCAAAAAGATATAATTCGAGATAATGTAGATACAGAGTTCTCTATCTTTGATAACTTGATTGATACAGATAAAACATCTGAGCACCCGTTTAAAATTGAAGAGGAATCGCTGTTTGGAAGAATTTATAAAAAGAAACTGGAAAGAACTTCTATTCCTTCATTTTTATTAAAAGATGAGCTGACTTTTAAATATAAAAAAGGTCCTATTGATAAAGTTCAATTTTATGGCGCTTATCAAGGGAATATGGGTTTTGACTTTTCAGGTGCTGATTATGATACAGATTATGGTTTTGGATTTATGGAAGCCGGTGTTGTCGGGGATTTTAAAGATAAAAATACCGATTTTAAATTACAATTTAATTTTAAAAACGGTGAAAACAGAACATATTTGCAAGGTCTTGTGACAGATGCTTATATTATGAATACAAGAATTCCTCATCACAAAATTATCGTAGGTAATTCTCGAAATCAAGTAGGTTTTGAAGGCGGTATGGGATCTTATGTATTGCCTTTTGCAATGCGTTCACAGATTTCAAGAACTTTTGGTAATACAAGAGCTTTAGGTGTGAGGGTTGTAGGTGATTATGATTTAGTTGACTATAGTGTAGCGTTGAATAGCTCTGACAGATTTTTTAAAGAATTTTTCCCGGGAGCTGAATTTACAGGCTGGGTGAACTTGAAACCTTTAGGTAAAACTGATGGAAAATACGGAACACTTGTATTAGGCGGCGGTTTGAATGCAGGGCATAATAATACTGATTATACAGTAGGCGGTGCTTATGCGAGTTACAGATATAAAAAGTTTATGGCAAATTTTGAATATGCAATAGCAGACGGTTACAACGGAACATACAGAAGTACCGATAAAGCCGAAGGTTTTTATACAACTATCGGGTACAGAATTACGCAAAAATTGCATATCCTGGCTCGTTATGACCAATTTGATCCAAACCGAGATATTGCAAATAACAAAAGCAGAGAGTATTCTGTCGGCTTGAATTATTTTATCAAAGGTCAGGCATTGCGTTTAATTTTGAATTATGTATTCTGCGATAATGAAAATACCGAAGATAGTCATCGAATTATCCTCGGTACTCAAATTGTTTTATAAAAATCTAAAATTATTTTGTATCTGTTTTTTCAAATTCTGTTAAAAATTCTGCAGGAGTTTTTCCAAATGCAGATGCAATATTTTCAATTACATTAATTTTTATTCCTTGTTTTAATTGCTCAATTCTACAAAGTATTGCAGGATCAATATTTGCAGATATTGCAAATTTATTTAAAGATAACCCTTTTTCTAATCTTTTAAGTTTTATAAATTTTCCTAATTCATTATATTGCATTATTGATATTATGCAATACAATATTAATAAAGTCATTGAGATTTCTCAATAAAAGGTGTTATAAAATGAATGAAATAACTGTAGAACAATTATATGATTGCTTGAACGAAAAATATAAAAATTTATTTGACGAAAATTATATCAAAGACAAACAGTTCAAAAGTATTCTCGATGAGATTTTTCAAGAAGCAATTTTGTCTTATGTGAGAGTTTTGGTGCTTTTTCAAATTACTGATGATGCGATTATTAACTTCAGGAGTAATACTAAAAATAGTGCAGAATTAAAACAAATTGATTTATTCCTGCACTATTTTTCTAAAATTCTTGATAAACATAATCTTATAATCAAAGATTTACATAAAATGAATATGAAAATAAAATATTAATCTTTTTTGTGTTTTACATCTTCTTTAATAACGATGAGGTTGTTTATAATTTTCATCGCGCAAGTTGGAAGTACAACGTCATTTAAGCCGTTTGCAATGCTGATAATTTTTCCTGCGCCCAAAACTACTTCATCACCTTTGTAGAAGAATTTGTAGTCATCTTGTCTGTCTGAACGAATTGTGATTTGATCCATTTGTTTTTACCTCTTTTTTTACTACTTCTATTAAATCCTTTTGTATTCTTTAAGTTTCTCTAAAACCTGATTAGTGGATTGTTGCTATACGCTCCCCTTTGTTGTTATAAAAAATTCCTTCTTCCATAACTTCTTCGTAAATTTCTTCGTCTTTTTTGAAACTTTCTTCTGTATATGGATATAAGTCAATGCATACGTCTAATTCAGTTTCAATTTTTCCGACAATAGGCCAAATTTGTTCTCTTTTTGATTTATCTTCAATATCAAAAAGAGCTGCCAGTTCAATATCTTCACCTTCATGCAATTTACCGTCTGTGTGAATTCCGAATAAATACAAGCCTTTAAAATCTTTAAAGACACGATTGAAAGCAAATGCAATTTTTGAGATTACTTCATCAACAGATTTTGCCATTTTTTTATCCTTTTAGATTTTTATATAACGTCCTTTTTGTTTATTTTGAAATTTTTTCTGCCACGTCTTCTTTATTAATTGTAACTTGTTCAGATGTTGCAAGGTTTTTGACGGAAACTTGGTTTGATTTAATTTCATCTTCGCCTAAAATAAGTGCAAATCTTGCTACTTTAGATGCTTTTTCAAGTTGTTTTGTGAATTTTTTATTAGCAAGATCAAATTCAACATTTAACCCTTTAGCTCTTAATTCTTGTGCGAAAGCAAAAGCATCAGCAGGTGAATTTGATACGATGTAACCGTCAAGTTTTTCAGGTTCAATTTCATGTAATAAAGAATTTAATCTTTCCATACCCATAGCCCAACCGACAGCAGGAGTATCTTCTCCGCCAAGATTTCTGACTAAACTGTCATATCTTCCACCGCCGCAGACTGCGTTTTGTGAACCTAAGTTATTTGATTTTATTTCAAAAACTGTTCTGTTGTAGTAATCTAACCCTCTTACAAGGAGTTTGTTTTCGACATATTTAATATTTAGTTTGTCTAGGTATGATTTTAATTCATTGTAATGTTGAGCACATTCTTCGCAAATAAAATCAGACTGAATAACATTTTGAATTTCAGGTTTTGCAAAAATTTCTTTGCAAGACTCTACTTTGCAATCTAAAAGTCTTAGAGGATTTTTTTCATAGCGATTTTGGCAGTCTTCACAAAGATTGTCAAATTCAGGTTTTAAGACTTCTTTAATTTTATTTTTGTATTCTTCACGGCATTTAGGACAGCCCAAAGAATTTATTTCGACTTCTAAGTCGTTAAGTCCTAATGAATTAAGATAATCGACAGCAAGCATAATAGCTTCAGCATCAGCTGTAGGTTCTTTAATTCCGAACATTTCTACACCGACCTGGTGGAATTGTCTTTGTCTTCCTGCTTGAGGACGTTCATATCTGAACATTGGACCTTTGTACCAAAGTTTTACAGGAGCTGATAGTCTTGCCATTCCGTTTTCTATGAATGAACGAACGACGCCTGCTGTATTTTCAGGTCTTAATGTAATAGATCTGTCACTTTTTTCAAAAGTGTACATTTCTTTATTCACAATATCTGTTGTATCACCTACTCCACGAGCAAAAAGTTCTGTTGCTTCAAAGATTGGTGTTCTTATTTCTTTATATCCGTAGCGGGTAAAAATTTCTAACGCATTTTTCTCAAGTCTATGCCATTGACCAACTTCTTGAGGTAAAATGTCTTTTGTTCCTTTTTGTACTTTAATTATTTTAGCCATAAAATTATTATATAAATTTGAGTTGAAATTGTCAAATAAAATTTAATGGATATAGGCTGATTTGCTTTTTAATTATTAGTAATCCAAATAAATTTTCTCGTCATTCTGAACTTGTTTCAGAATCTAAATTTAATCATTTAGATCCTGAACTAAATTCAGGATGACTAAATTGTTTTTCATCTTGTCATTCTGAACTTGTTTCAGAACTTCAATTTAATTATTTGAATCCTGAGCCAAATTCAGGATGACTAAGTTGTTTTAATATAACAAATATCAATAAATGCGCTTTATGCATAGTCGCAAGCTATGTTGGGTGAAGCGACTACGCTTTTTTAATAAAGATAATAAATCTTTCAAGCAAAACAGATGCGAAGGCAAAGTTTTGAGGTATTGAAACAAGTTCTGTATTACCCTGCCTGAGTGCGTTTATCTAATAAAGCGATAACAATAATGTTATTAAAATACAACAAATACCTATAAAAGCGCTTTATGCATAGTCGTAAGCTATGTTGGGTGAAGCGGCTACGCTTCCCATTTTTTTGGATCAAAACGTAAATCTTTTACATTTAGTTTTAGTGATTTCAAATATGGTTCAAATTTTACTAAAAGTTGAGTTTTTCTCAAGGTTAGTTCTTGCGCTACAATTGCGTTTTCGCATGCTATTACCATAACACCGCCACCCATCATTGAATATGGTTTTGATTTGCTTGCAAACTTTGTACCTGCAACTTTATCCCAGAACTTGTATAAATTGTTTCTGGTGATAGCTTTTTTTATTTCCTTTTTCCCCAGTAATTCTTCAACGAGAGATTCAGTTGTTACGAAATCTGTATAGAGAACCTTTTTCATTTTGAAACCAAACTTTTTTGTGCTAACATGATAAAATGGATTATTCTAAATTAAATGATATCATAAAATCGTCCAAAAATATATTGATAATTTCACACGTTAACCCTGACGGAGATACATTAGGCTCTATGTGCGGATTGTATTGTGCGATTCTTGATAATTTTAAGAAGAAGTGCGATATGGTCGCTATTTCAAAAATTCCTGATGTGTATTCGTATTTACCTCATTTATCAGATGTGAAAAATGTTGATGATATAGATAAATCAAGAGAGTATGATCTTGTAATTAATGTGGATGTTGCAGCTTTGGATAGAGCTTGTGATGCGAAAATTCTTTTTGAAAAAGCCAAATTTACTGTAAATATTGATCATCACAAGACAAATAATTCGTATGGAAATTTGAATTTTATAAATCCTGATGCAAGTTCTACAGGTGAAGTATTGTTTGGCTGTTTTGAAAATATGAATTGGAAAGTTAATTTAGATTGTGCAATTTGTCTTTATACAGCAATATTAACAGATACTGGCTCATTCAGGTTTGATAATACAAAACCTTCTACTTTTGAAGTTGCATCAAAATTAGTTGCAATAGGTGTTCAGCCTTCTGACATTTATAAAAAAGTTTATGAGTCAGATTCAAAAACTCTAGTAATGTTTCAGGCACATTGTATTAGCAAAGCAAAATTTTTAGAAAATGATAAAATTGCTTATACTCTTGTGTATAAAAAAGATATGGAAAAATTTTCTGCAGGTGATGACTGCATGGAAGGTTTAACAGAAAAACTAAGAGCTATTGTGACAACAAGAATTGCTTTTGTTGCAAAAGAAATGAAATCAGGCGGCACAAAGATTTCTATGCGAAGCAAATTTGCAGATGTCGCTGAAATTTGTAGTGTATTTGGCGGTGGCGGGCATAGACTTGCTGCAGGATGTACTATAAAAGCTCCTGTAGAAGATGCTGCAAAAAAAGTATTGGAAGAAATTAAGAAAAGGGAAATTTAAGATAAAATTGGGTAATACCCGATAAAAAGAGGATTAAAGTGGATTTAAAGGCTTTTGTAAGAGGTGTAAAAAGATTAATTATATCTGTTATAAAAAATGATTTCTACGGCATGGCTGCAGAAATGGGCTTTATGATGGTTATCGGGATTTTCCCTTTTATGCTTTTTTTAACGGCTGTTTTTGGCTGGATGGGCAACAAGGCTTTAATGACTCCTATTTTAAGATTTCTTGCAACCTTTATGCCTGAGCAGGCTATGGATTTGATTATGACAGTGTTATCTGAAGCTATGATTTTTTCTCATGGTCGTTTGATGGCGATTATTGGTTTTTGTGTAACTCTGTTTTTATCAACTAACGGGATTGCAGTTGTACTTAAAGGTTTAAATAGGGCTTATAAAGTTACTGAAACTCGTAACTTGATTTATACGAGGGCATTGTCACTGTTAATGGTATTTGTTGATACTATGGTAATGTTTTTGAGCATAAACTTAATTGTATTTGGTAAAGCTATTATTAACCTTATGGTGAGTCATTTCCATATGTCAAATGCAGTTGCGATTACTTTGTTGACTTTGCGTTGGCCGGTTGCATTTGCAGCATTATATTTGATGGCATTTTTGAGTTATTATATTTTACCTGATTTAAAAGGGAATGAAAAGTTCAAAAGAAAAAGTGCAATTCCGGGGACTTGGTTTTTTGTAACTTTCTGGTTAATCGGTTCTTGGGGGTTTTCAATTTATGTTAATAACCTCAAAACCTACAATATGGTATATGGAACAATCGGTGCTTTTGCTGTTTTAATGGTTTGGTTATATTACACATCTGTTTTAATTTTAATTGGAGGAGAGATAAATTCTCAGGTATATAATCAGCTTGCTCGAAAAGCTCAAGAAATTCGAGATGATTTTGCAAGGTTGTCGGTAATTGAAAAGATTGTTCAAAAAGTTAAAAAAACTGATGAGAAAAAAGAGATTGATGAATAAAAAAAATAAGAGGAAAAATTAATTTTCCTCTTATTTTTTTTATGTTGTATAAATTATTTTTATTTAATGAATAACGGTTTTACAAGTACGTAGATGTCATTGAATAGAACAAATACCAGAAGAAGTATTAATAATGAGAAAAATACCGTCATTATTTTATTTGAAATTTCTTCATCAACAGGTTTTCCTTGAATTTTTTCTATTAACAAGAACAGCAGATGTCCGCCGTCTAATGCAGGGATTGGTAAGATGTTCAAAATAGCTAAATTCATTGAAATTACTGCTGTAAGTAGTATTCCGTAGAAGATTCCTTCACTGCTTATTATATCTCCGCCCATTTTTGTGATTAAAACAACGCCATGCATATTTTTTAGCGGGATTTTACCTGTAAATAGTTGTTTTAAGACGATTAACATTGATTTTGTTTCGTTATACAAATAGTTGTAACTTGCAGAGAAAGCGGATTTTACGCCTGTAATAGGTATAAGTTTTTCTTTTCTGTCAATAGTTATTCCGATAAGTCCTTCTTTGTCTGAATAAACAGTTTTTAGAGGAACGATTTCATTGTTTCTTAAAACCTTTATATCAAGAGGCTTTTGTGTGTCTGAAAGTGCGAATGCTAAGTCTTTCAAAGTAAATGTGCCGTCTGTTTCTACGAACTTTTTATCTTGAATATTGTCACGTAGTTTTATTTGATTTTCAGAAAGTTTTACCTCTTCAGGTTTGTATAATTCAATTGCATTTAAAACGTTTTGAGAAAGTTTTATTTTTTCTTCTTTTTGGATTTGTGCAGGAATTTTTACGATTAATCCTTGTGGAATAATTTCATCTTCTTGAAATGCAGGATTAAGTTTTTTTAGTTGTTCGTAATTTTGTTCAGGCAATACTTTGCTTGTTTTGCCATCAAATGATGCACTGTATAGAGCATAAAGATTTAAACCGTATTTTGAATTAATTTCACTTCCGTTAATTTCGATGATTTTATCACCTTTTTTTAACCCTGAAGTCCATACGCTTGCTTCTTTTGGAGCTACAATGTCATTGACATAAATGTCAAACTTGCCTGAGGGCATATTATGCCATAGTGCAGCAGTCAATAGTACAAGTACATAGGCACAAATAACGTTTGCAATTACACCTGCTGAAAAAATGATTGCTCTTTGCCATACAGGTTTGTTCATTAATCTGTCAGGCGAATTTTTCGGGAGGTCAGAATCTTTGTCATCATCAGGGAATGATACATAACCTCCGAAAAGAAAAGCATGTACTACAAGTGTTATATTTCCGACTTTCTTTTCCCATAAAGTAGGTCCGATTGGCAGACCGATACCGAATTTGTCAACTTTAACTTTGAATAATAAAGCTGCGCCAAGGTGTCCTAATTCGTGGACTAAAATCAAAAGTCCTATTAGTAAAATCATTATAATAACTGACATAAAATATCCCTCTCAAATTATTTGTATGCATATTTTATCACGAAAATGTCAGATAATAAAATATTTAAAAGATTGATAATATGTCTGATAGCTCATTGTACTATTTAAGAATAGCAGGTACTTTAAAATGATTTTTGAAGAAATTCTTTTTTATCGGGGTATTAGTAATTTTATTTTTCTTTGTCTGTTGATTTAAGGTTAATATAACAATTTCCGGAGGATTGAATGTCCTAAATCCGCTCAAAGTTCCTATTCCGCCTGACACATACAAATGTTTGTTATTTTCAACAACATAATTTTTTCTGTATTTCAGGTTAAATTTTGATGGAATAAAAGGTGCACCGAATATCGGGACATAAATTTCTCCGCCATGTGTATGCCCGCTCAGAGTAAGTGTTGTGCAAGGAGGAATTTTAGGGAAAATATCCGGATTATGCGATAGAATAATTGTTGGAATTTTGGAACAATTATTTCGGATAATTTTATTAGGATTTAATTTATAATGCCACATATCTTTAAATCCTATGATTTGGATTTTTTTATTTTCAGGATAAATAAATGTATTTGTATCTTCTAATATTTTTATATTTGCATTATGGAGAATATTTTTTACGATTTCTGGCGGGTTATAATCGTGATTTCCAAGAATTGAAATGACACCATATGGGGCTTTTAATTTTGCTAATGATTGGCTTATATCTTTTTGAGGAATTTTAGAAAGTTTTATATATTTTGCATCAAAATCTCCAAGCAGAATTATTAAATCAGGATTTTGTGAATTCATTTTTTCTACAATTTTATCTAATTTTTTTAAATCAATATTTCCTGTTCCGATATGAATATCAGATATAAGTCCTATTTTAAATCCGTTTAAATCATCATTCCAATTAGGCAAAAAAAGTTCCGCCCTGTTTATCACAAGGCGGTTTGGTTCTAAAAATTTTGCATAAATTAAAAAACTTATTGCTCCAACTAAAATTATTAAAATTAAAAGAAGCAATTTTTTCATTTTATAACAACTCTTTCAAGTAGTTTGGTAATGCAAATCGTGCATTATGGTAATCTTTGTTATAAATTTTACAAGTTTTTAGAATATCTTCGTATCTGTCATCTGCAAAGTATGATAGCGGTTCTACGTCAACTGAGCAGAATGCCCAAGCCCAATATCCGCCTGGGTATGTCGGAATATTTGATGTATATGTTGAGCAAATTGGGAATACTTTTTTCAACAAATTATACATTTTTTTGATTTCTTCTTTGTTTACAAATGGGCTTTCTGATTGAGCTGCGATAATTCCGCCTTTTTTTAGAGAATTTTTTACGTTTGTATAGAATTCTTCAGTAAATAATCCTTCTCCAGGTCCCATAGGATCTGTTGAATCGATTAGGACAATATCATATTCATCTTTTTTATCTTTGATAAATTCAATTGCATCTTCAACTTTGATTTCTACACGAGGATCTGACAAACCGCAAGAAATTGTAGGTAAAAATTCTTTGCAGGCATCAATTACCATTCCGTCAATTTCGCATAAAACAACTTTTTTTACTGATTTATGTTTTAGAACTTCTCTTACGGTACCGCCGTCACCTCCGCCGATTACTAAAACACTTTCAGGATTTTTGTGGTGCATCATCGGAATATGTGCAATCATTTCATGATAATGGTATTCATCACCTTCTGTTGTCATCATTAAGTCATCTAAAGTTAGTACTCTGCCTAATTCTGAGTCTGTTTCAAAAACTTCTACTTTTTGAAAATCTGATTGTTTTGAAAATAAAACTTTTCCTGCTTTTATTGCAATTCCAAATCCTGCTGGTGTAATTTCATGATAATATCCGTTTTCGATTCCGTTTTTCATTATTTGTCCTTTCAATCAATGTGTATTTTTAAAATTTTATTGTCCTAAAATATGAATATGTAAGTGGAAAACTTCCTGTCCTGCTTCTTTGCCTGTATTAATCAAAGTTTTGTATGATTTAAGCCCTATTTTTTTAGTTGTTTCTTTTACAGCCATTAGTAATTCACTCATTAAATTTTTATCTTCAAGCTCATTTAAAGATGCAACGTGAATTCTTGGAACGACAAGTAAATGGATAGGTGCTTTTGGATTAATATCTTTGAACACAACTACATGTTCATTTTCATATACAAATTCTGTGTTAAAATCTCCGTTAATAATTTTACAAAATATACAATCTTCCATTTTCTCTCCTTTAATTAGTATTACTAGCCTGACCGATGAATTTTTTTATATTATAACTTAAAAAAATGTAAACTAACTTGCCATTTGAATTTATGTAAAGTAAAATAGTAATACTTGGAGCCCTTGGGGAGGAAATTTAACATTTATGCCGGAATTAGCGAGAAGACAGTACGATAGGCAGCAATATAGGATTAACCATTATAATACTAGTTATTATAGTAATCAAGGTTATGAAAAAGTTGTCAAAGATCCTGTACCAGTTAGACGTACAGTGAATACTAAAAAAGTTGAAAGAAACTATTTAATTCACAGACTTGTGTCTGTTGCAGTAGTGTCTTTGCTTGGTTTTACTATTTTACCTATTGGGTTTAACAAGGTTACAAAAATGATGTTTAATCCGACTCCATACAAAGAAGTTAAAGCGGATTATCAAAGACTTTTGTTCCCGACTTCTGATTATTTATCAAATCATTGGTTCTTGGGACAACGTTCACTAGAAGGTGCTGAGGTGAAAAAACCTCAAATGACTCCTTTGACTGAAGGCAATGAATTAACAGGATTAGAAAGTCAGTTGAATAATCTTGCATCAATGTATCCTTCTATTCATCCTTCAATTTATGTATGGGATTATGAAACAGGAAATTACGTTGATATAAACGCAAATGAAATTTTTCCGACTGCAAGTATCATAAAATTGCCTGTATTAGTTCAATTATTCCGTTCAATTGAAAAAAATCAATTGACAATTTATGATGAAATGCCTTTGACAGAATATTACAGAACAGAGGGTTCCGGCAGTTTGCAATTTAAGGCGGCAAATTCAAAATATTCAATAGATACACTTGCAAGAATGATGATTACAGAGTCTGATAATTCTGCGACAAATATGATTATGGCACGTCTTGGATCTATGACTGATATAAATTCAGGCATAAGACAATGGGGATTAAAACACACATACGTTCAAACTTGGCTGCCTGACTTGGGAGGTACTAACCATTCTACTGCACGTGATATGGCAGAAATTCTTTATAATATTGACAATCCTCAATTCTTGAGCACTAGTTCTCGTGAAAAAATATTTGATTACATGGGACATGTTCACAATAACAGATTAATTGCAGCAGGTTTGCCTGCTGGGGCTACTTTCCTTCACAAAACAGGTGATATTGGTAAAATGTTAGGTGATGCAGGTATTGTGTTTGCGCCGAACGGTAAAAAATATATTGTTGTAATATTTGCTCATCGTCCGCATAACTCACCTTTAGGTAAGGAATTTATTGTTAAGGCTTCTGAAGTTATTTACAATAATATGGTTAATTAAAATATTTATTTTTAGCTAAAATAAATATTAAATTGACACGATTAATTGCATTAGTTTTATTTATTATGCTTGATACGTGTTTTTTTACAGTACCTAAAGATATGTATAATGTTTTTGCAATTTGCTTATTTGAGTATCCAAGTTTAATATACTCAATTATATTTTTTTCTCTATTGGTAAAGTAAAATTCTGTTTTGTTGACCATTTTTTATAATCCTTAAATATATAAATATA
>ULVF01090655.1_pt1 | contig 20215 bp, 19 predicted proteins | sample 1959201 | NCBI WGS metagenome assembly ULVF01 (sample SAMEA4835779, study PRJEB28245) | human gut metagenome | biome: gut microbiome; material: fecal sample | place: Denmark | collected 2008 | reverse complement strand
ATGCTTTGACTTACGAAGTTGCACAATGAAAGCAAACGTAACGATTGCGACACCGTGCCATCCGTTTCTCTCCGATGAGCGTCTGCCGCAGCAGTATCCGGACGGTTTCCATGACCTTGAGTATGCAAAACCGATCCACATCGGAAGCGGAAGCTGGATCTGTTCGAGTGCAACAATCTGTGGCGGAGTGACCATCGGGAAAAACTGTATCGTTGCGGCAGGGGCGGTTGTAAACCGTGATGTGCCGGATGACTGCATCGTGGCAGGCGTTCCGGCAAAGGTACTGCGAAAGCTGGATGAGCAGGACCGGATACATGTGTGGGATACTTACATGAAAAACGAAGTGCCGTTGTCGGAGCGGGAAAGAGGGAGAAGTAGATCATGAATTCGTGGATTAAACTTGTCAGAGCAAAGTTTTGTGAAGTAATTGCAAGTATGTGGAAGGAATGTTACACTGATATCTATGAGGTGATGAAGGTATGGATGCAGTAACAATAATGACAGCTGTCAATAATTTAAATATGGTAAATACCCTCAATATGCTGGCAGTTCAGGATGAGAATTCGTTTATTGTAACAGAGAATGGAAAGGAATGTGAAATTATGAGTGGTTCAATGTTAGATGCTTATATAGGAAAAGACTGTGTGGTAAGTTTATTTAATGATGTGGGTGGCATCAAGGGAAAACTGATGGATGTGGATGCACAGTGGGTGAAGATCGAGACACCGAAAAAGGGGACACAGATCATCAACCGTAACATTATCCGCAGTATTAATTTTGATAATAAGTAGTATCGCTTCAGAAGCCATTTTCGCAGGAGAGAATGGCTTTTTTTTCTGAAAATGAAAGGGTGAAATCATGAGAAAAGCATACTATCACCTTCCGGGCCTGTTTGAATTTTATGAACTGTATCGTGTATTTCTTCCAATTTACCGGGAGCACAGGGAATACTTTTATGACTGGTGTGAAATTGGTTCCATTTACGGAGCTCCGGCAGATTGTATCTGGGGCGGAGGCCGTGCCGGATTCGGGGAGGATGATCCAGAGGAAGTTCTGGCGCTGATGCAGGAATATGGAATATCCGCGCGGCTGACATTCAGTAACTCTCTTTTAAAAGAGGAGCATCTTTCTGACCGGAAATGCAATGCGCTCTGCGCGTTATTTGAAAAAAGTAAAGGAACGCAAAACGGCGTCATTGTCCATTCGGACCTGCTGCTGGAATATTTGAAAAAGACCTGTCCACATCTTTATTTTGTCTCTTCTACCACCAAAGTTCTGACAGATTTTGAAAAGCTAATGCATGAAATCCGACGGGAGGATTTCCGGTATGTCGTGCCTGATTTTCGCTTAAATAAAGCCTTTGATCGATGGGAGACATTGTCTCAGACAGAGAAAGATAAGGTGGAGTTTTTGTGTAACGAATGTTGCTGGTTTGGGTGTATGGACCGGAAAGCCTGCTATGAAACCGTCAGTCGTAAAAACCTTGGAGAAAACAAGGAACATCATTGCGCTGCTCCAGATTCTGATCAGGGCTATCGTTTTTCAAAAGCAATGAAAAATCCAGGATTTATCGGTATTGATGCAATCCAAAATGTATATCTGCCAATGGGCTTTTCCAATTTCAAAATCGAAGGGCGTGGGCTTGGCAGTGCGTTGATTCTGGAATTTCTGCTTTATTACATGACAAAACCACAGTACCAACTGTATGTCCGGGAAGAAATTTATCTGGATAATATGCTGGATCTGTTTTAAGGAACCGTTAAGGTTTTTTAAGAAAAGAAAAATTTTTTTCGCGTGCAGAGTGTGATATTGTGAAAACAGTAAAGAAGATAGAAAGGGAAAAACAATGTTAGAAGTATCACATGTAACAAAACGTTACCGTAAAGTCTGTGCAAATGATGACATCAATCTGACTATCCCGGACGGGGAGATCGGTGTACTGCTTGGACCAAACGGTGCGGGAAAAAGCACAATCATCAAATGTATTATGGGATTTCTCAAATACGAGGGACAGATTCGCGTAAACGGTTTGAACAACAAATCCGTTGAGGCAAAGAAAATTATGGGATATGTGCCGGAGATTCCGTCGCTTTATCCGAATCTGACTGTAGATGAGCACCTCGAATTTATTGCGCGTGCCTATAAATTAAAGGATTATAAGGAAGAGAAAGAAGCGCTTCTGCAGCGGTTTGATCTGGCAGATAAAAAGAAAAAGTTCGGTGATGAGTTGTCAAAAGGAATGCAACAGAAGCTGTCAATCTGTTGTGGACTGCTTCCGCGTCCAAAGCTGATATTGTTTGATGAGCCGATGATTGGTCTTGATCCGCATGCAATCAAAGAATTAAAGCTGCTGTTCCAGGAATTGCGTGAACGCGGCTGTATGGTGCTGGTCAGTACGCATATGATCGACAGTATCGAAGAACTCTGGGATACCACTTATATTATGAAACAGGGAAAGATTGCCTCGATTGTCGAGCGTCAGAATTTACAGGGCAGCGATAAGAGTCTGGAAGACATTTTCTTTGAGATCACAGAAGGTGCGGATGCGGAGAGTGAGGTGTAAGGTATGAAATTATGGGGTTATTATGCACTGCATACCTTTGTAAACACCATAAAAAAGATGTTTCGCAGTACCTTTTTGGTGATTTTTCTGGCAATTATCGGATTTGGTGTGATCTTTGGTCTGGTCGGTGGAATCGCAGGTTCCGTGATGGATCATCAGCAGGCGGCAGAACAAGCCTCGGAGATGCAGGAATCGGAAGATGTGGAGGAAGAAGATACGGAAGAGACCGATCAACCGATGAGCCCGCAGGATATTGCCCTTGTAAAGACACATGTTGAAAGTGTAGTGATATTGCTGTTTCTTGTTATCCTGTTGTGGGGAATGTACACAGGATCCAAAAACGGAACCGAAATTTTTCAGATGGCAGATGTGAACCTTTTGTTTACTGCGCCACTCAAACCGCAGTCGGTGCTCATGTTTCGTTTGAGCTTTCAGATGATTGCGACAGTATTTGCTTCTGTGTATCTGGTTTTCCAAATCCCGAATCTAGTGCTTAATATGGGACTTGGTGTTCCTGCAATTGTTGCCATCTTTGTGGGATGGATCCTGCTTCTTGTGTTCCAGAGACTGATGGTTGTGCTTACTTACACGGTCTGCTCCACGCATGAGAAACTGAAAAAGTATGTGATTCCATTTATTTTGGTGGTTGTTCTTGCGGTAGCTGGTGTGCTTGCAGCAGTATATTTTTCAACAGGAGATATTCTTGAGACGGAAAATATGACGTTATCTGCGCACTGGAGCCGTATGATTCCGGTGCTGGGCTGGTACAAAGGCATGATTATGTGTGCGGTCAACGGAGAAGTGGTGCCGTTTCTAATCTATCTGGTACTGATGTTGGCGAGCGTGGTTGTATTTATCGTTGCAATCTGGCAGATTCCGGCAGACTTTTATGAGGATGCACTTTCGGAGGCAAGTAAGCGTGCGCAGATGCTGGATGCGGCAAAAGAAGGACGTGTCGTAAATACAAAGAAACGTTCCGGACGTATCCAGAGAGAAGGTGTGTTCGGAGGTTCCGGGGCTTCGGTCTTTTTTACCAAGGAAGTATACAGCAGACGCAGGATGGCGAAATTTGGTCTGGTGACCAATACGATGCTGTTCTATTTTGCAGTTATTGTCTGTGTGGCTGCATTTACGATAAAAGTGGTAGAGAGTCATAGCTTTTTTTCTGTCGGATGTGTATTGCTTCTGGTGATGTTTTTCCGCAATATGGGGAATCCAATCGCACAGGAAACGGCGCGCAACTGGCTGTTTTTAGTGCCGGAGAATCCGTATAAAAAAGTATGGTTCAGCGTTCTTGCCGGAGTATATGGGACGGCTGTCGATCTGATTCCGGGAATGATTACAGCGACAGTGATTATGGGGGAACAGCCTGGCATCATGATCTTGTGGTACCTGACATTTCTTATTGTAGATTTCCTGTATTCACAGGTGGGACTTTTGATGGAAGCACTGATTCCAGTCACTTCGATGGATGTGGTAAAAAGCATGATTCAGATGATCCTGCGGTGTCTGATTCTGGTGGTCCTTTCGGTTCTTGTGATGATTGGTTATTTTGCATGGGGAATTGCAGGCGCTTTGATTTTGACCTGCATTGCATCCGCAGGAATCGGAGGAGTAATCTTCTGGGTTTATCCGTGGATGCTCCACCGTGGAAAATAGGTTCTAATTTTTTCCGGGAAAGCGTAAGCAAAAGCACGATTGTCGCCATGGTTGGCAACACTTGACTTTTCTATTTTTTTGTGCATAATTAGTTCAAAAATGAACAATTCAAAAAAGAAGAATTGCGCAATGCATAAAAGGAGCTGAATCTATGAGGATGGGATTTGAATTTGCCCAGAAAATCAAGGCGAATCTTGTATCGGTACATGTTGACCGGCTGGTAAAAGAAGGATATCTGGAGAGAAGGGCGGTAGAAGGTGACCGGAGAAAAACAGAGCTGATCTGTACACAAAAAGCGCAGCCGGTCATCGAAAAAGGAGGACAGTTGCAGGAAGCATTTAAGGAGCAACTGTTTTCTGGTATGGATGAAAAGATGCAGCGACAGATGGAAGAAATGGTCAGACGAATGGAACAGAATCTGGATGGAATATTGAAAGGGGACAACTAGGACAATGAAATTATTACTTACAATTATTGTGACATTTTTTGCAGGAATGGGAGCCGGATTTGGAACAGGCTTTGCAGGCATGAGTGCAGCGGCCGTGATCAGTCCGATGCTCATTACATTCCTTGGAATGGAGCCATATATGGCGGTTGGAATTGCACTGTCTTCCGATGTGCTTGCCAGTGCTGTGTCCGCATATACCTATGGAAAAAATAAGAATCTGGATGTGAGAAACGGTCTGATCATGATGGTGAGTGTCCTTGTGTTTACCGTAGTTGGAAGCTATGTCTCAAGCCTTGTGCCATCTACCACGATGGGAAACTTTTCCGTCTTTATGACATTTCTGCTCGGTATCAAATTTATTGTCCGTCCGGTCATGACCACGAAGGAAGCTATGCAGGGCGTATCTGCCAAAAAGCGTGCCATACAGTCGGTGGTAAGCGGTGTCTGTATTGGATTTATCTGCGGATTCGTCGGCGCAGGTGGTGGTATGATGATGCTTCTTATCCTGACATCGGTACTTGGTTATGAGTTGAAGACAGCAGTCGGAACAAGCGTCTTTATTATGGCGTTTACAGCATTTACCGGTGCTGCATCACATTTTGCAATCGGTGGAAAACCGGACTGGCTGGTATTAGGTCTATGTGTGATTTTTACACTTCTCTGGGCGCGGATTGCGGCAGTATTTGCAAATAAGGCAACACCGAAGACACTGAACCGTGCAACGGGTGTAATTCTTGTAATTCTTGGAATTGTTGTATTTTTGTTTTCTCTTTTAAATAGTTAAAAAGTTTTAAAGATTCCAACGGATGGCCTTCGAAATCAAAGAATGCCTGATTATCCCACGTACATCCGCCATAATACAGTCCGGCATCGTCCGGATCGTAATCAGAAGCATAGCTGATTGCCCATCCGCTTCCGTATTTTTCCCATATAGCAGAATTGTAATAGGTTACTCCGCTGTTTTCTTCCGTAGTTGTATCCACGGTAGCTGTTTCCTGGGTTACGGATTCCTGTTTTTGTGTTGTTTCCTGTAACGTGCATGAATGATGTGATCAAAAGCCGGGTGAAACTAGCCTGTGAACTATTGGTTTCTGGCAATGAGCCAATCACAGAAATTGCAGAACGGTGCGGGTATCATAATGCAATATTGATATGTAAGCCTTTTCCATTTATCTGGGAAACAATGTCGTCGCGGACGGCATTGTTGAATTTGCCGCAGATGGAATAGGCTTTCTTTGAATATTCCTGATCCGGTGAGAAAATTTTTCGCACCTTGGAATTATTGGCAGTCTTAAGAAGGTCTTCATTGACTGTCAGTTTTCCGGAACGCTCGACTGTGATGCCGATCTCGGACAATTCGCTGGAATATTTACTTGTCAAAGATTTTAGCTGCTTCAGATAACGTTTTGTGTCATGACTGTCCGTTGTCTTGGAAGAATCAATGGCATTGTTGTATGTGGTCACGAATGCTTCAATGGAAGAACGGGTGGTATCACTGATATCGTTGTCTTTTTCATCCGTCTCAGAACCATAATCATTGTTAAGCAGACGCTTGGAGGCACGTGTCAGTGCGCGACTGTCTTCAAATGATAATTCGATTTTTGTATAGTCATTGCGACCACTGGTTTTTATGACGTCCCGATTGTTTGCGTAGTAGTTGCGCATAAAATAATTTGTTGACAGGCTAAGACCTGAAGATACCTTTGCCATGATATTCCTCCCATAATGCAAACTTTATATAATTTATATCGGCATTTTTCTTTACTTCTTTATAGAAATGAAGTAATATCTAGATGAGAAATTCTGAATACAGCAAATAGCAATGATGATATAGGAGGGAATATGAAACAAACAACATTTGGAAAGACGGCAGAGGGGACAGAAGCATCTTTGTACACCATTTGCAATTCTAAGGGAATGCGCGCTATGGTTACAAATTTTGGTGCAACACTGGTATCTGTATTTGTCAAAAACAGAAATGGGGAAGATACGGATGTTATTCTTGGATATGACGATGTGGCAGACTATCAGAAAAATACTTGTTATTTCGGAGCTGTCGTAGGACGCAACTGCAATCGTATTGCAAATGCAAAATTTACAATCAATGGGGTAGAGTATCAGTTAGAGGCAAATGATAATGAAAACAGTCTCCACAGTGGTTCGAATGGAACCTCGGAGCGTTTCTGGAATGTGATCTCCTGCACGGATCAGATGATTACATTGCAGATTGAAGATGCGGATCTTCAGCAGGGATATCCGGGAAATGCAGTCATTCAGGTGACTTATGAAGTGACAGAAGACAATGGCCTTGCAATTACTTATCATGCGAAAGCAGATAAAGATACGGTATTTAATTTTACTAATCATGCATATATTAATTTAAATGGGCATGCATCCGGTTCTGTGCTGGATCAGACCCTACAGATCAAAGCATCCCATTTTACACCGGTAAAGGATGGAAAAGCAATTCCTACAGGGAAACTGGCAGATGTGGAAGGTACACCATTTGACTTCCGCATTGCAAAACCAATTGGACGGGACATTAACGCAGAAAATGACCAATTAAAATATGGAAGCGGATACGATCACAATTTTGCGCTGGATCATACTGGTAATGGTGTGGAAAAAGTTGCCACAGCCTATGCGCCGGAGTCGGGTATTCAGATGGAAGTTTATACGGATTGTCCCGGTATGCAGTTTTACAGTGCAAACTTTATACAGGGACAGAAAGGAAAAGGCGGGGTTATATACAAAGAACGTGAAGCATTTTGCTTAGAGACACAGTATTTCCCAAACTCTGTCAATGAACCGAATTTCCAATCTCCGATTACTGCGGCTGGAAAGGACTATGCATCCAAAACAATCTATAAGTTTTCGATTGCATAATAAATGACACCGTTTGACCCTTTAATCATAACAAATACAAAAGAAAAATATTCAGGGGCTAATCAGATTACAGTGATTAGCCTTTTGTTTACCATAAACAGGTACATTATATAAGGAGAAACACATGAAAATCGTATTTCTGGACGCAAAAACAATTGGAGATGACATTGATCTTTCGGGTTATGAAGCGTTAGGAGAAGTAATAAAATATGGCTTTTCGACAGCAGAAGAAGCAGCTGAGCGGGCAAAGGATGCGGATGTTCTTGTTATAAATAAAGTAGAAATCAATGAAAAATCTATTGGAGAGGCAGATCATCTCAAACTTGTCTGCGTGACTGCAACAGGTACCAATAATCTGGATAAAGAGTATCTTGCAGAACGTGGCATTGCATGGCGGAATGTGGCAGGATATTCCACGGAATCGGTTGCACAGCATACTTTTGCATTATTATTCTATTTATTGGAGAAACTACGTTATTATGATGACTACGTTAAGACGGAGAAGTATGTGGGCGATGTGACATTCACGCACTTTGCGAAGAGATTTCACCAGTTAAGTGGAATGACATACGGTATTATCGGCCTTGGCAATATTGGAAGAAGAGTTGCGGATATAGCGAAATTGTTTGGCTGCCATGTCATCTATTATTCGACATCCGGAAAAAATTCGCAACCGGATTATGAGAGGGTAAGTTTTGATGAACTGCTGGCACAGTCGGATATTGTGTCCATTCATGCACCACTTGATGAGAACACCAGAGGACTGATGGATAAAGTGGCTTTTGCAAAAATGAAAAAATCAGCAATTTTATTGAATCTTGGAAGAGGACCGATTATTAATGAAGCGGATCTGGCAGATGCGTTGGAGCAGGGACAGATTGCAGCGGCAGGCCTTGATGTGCTTTCTGTGGAACCGATGCAGGAGAATAATCCTTTACGCCGGATTAAAGATAGTGACAAACTTTTTATAACACCGCATATTGCATGGGCCAGTGTGGAGGCAAGAACACGGCTGATGGAGATTATTCTGGAACAGATTAAGGACTTTTTCCGAAAAAAGCAGGGAAATTAGTTGAGAAAAAATCCTGAGCTTCTTGGTTGACTTTATGAAATGTCGTGATATAATTCATGTAGTATTGGAAACTACATTTCGAATTACTGATAAGCATATATTATATAGACAAAAAGGCCGAAATGTATATTAAGGGTATACAGGATTTTAGAATTGCATATTTTCTTTCGACAAAAAATCCAATATACTTCCAATAGAGTTTGAAAGAGAGAAAAAGGAGGAGCATAAGGATGGCAAGTTTAAAAGACGCGGCAGAAAGACAGGCATTTTCTCTTGCGATTGATGCGGCATTGAAAAGTCTTAATAAAGATAGAGAAAAGGCTTTACTGAACATTGTAAACCTGGTTCAGAAATTCATGGGAAATAATTTTAGAAAAGAGTCTTATGAGGGCGCTAAGAAAATGATTATGAACCCAGATCACAAGTGGATGCGTTATGTGAACCGTCTTCTTGATGAGACAGACCCGCATGTTGCAAAGATGACAGCATTAAACCTGGGCTATCAGGCTGCTTTTGCAGGAACAAAGAAGATTCGTAAAATGCGTGAGGTAGAGCAGTGCAATATTCCATGGCTGATTCTCATGGATCCTACTAGTGCGTGCAATCTGCATTGTACAGGATGTTGGGCAGCCGAATACGGACACAAATTAAATCTTTCTTATGATGAATTAGACAATATCATTACACAGGGCAAAGAACTTGGTATTTATTTTTATATGATGACCGGTGGAGAACCATTGGTACGTAAGGCTGATATTATTAAATTATGCGAAAAGCATAATGATTGTGCGTTCCATTGTTATACAAATGGAACACTCGTAGATCAGGCATTTTGTGATGAGATGAAGCGTGTTGGTAACTTGTCACTTTCTATTTCACTGGAAGGATTTGAGGATGCCAATGATTTCCGTCGAGGCGAAGGTGTATACGACAAAGTTATCCATGCAATGGATCTTCTTCATGAGAATGGACTGATCTTTGGTAACAGTGTATGTTACACAAGCAAGAACATGGATGCTGTTACAAGTGATGAGTTCTTTGATCTGTTGATCGAGCATGGCAGCCGTTTCGCTTGGTATTTCCATCTCATGCCGGTTGGCATGAATGCATCGCCGGAACTGATGCCTACAAAGAAACAGAGAGAATATATTTATCACAGAATCCGTGAAGTTCGTGCTATGGAAGGTGGAAAAGAAATTTTCGTTATGGACTTCCAGAATGATGGCGAGTTCGTTGGAGGATGTATTGCCGGAGGACGTAACTACTGTCATATTAACCCGAAGGGTGATGTGGAGCCTTGTGTATTTATCCATTACTCAGGTGCGAACATCAGAGAAAAATCTCTGTTAGAGTGCTTAAAGCAGCCATTGTTTATGGCATACAGAGACAATCAGCCATTTAATGACAATATGCTTCGCCCATGCCCAATGCTCGAGAATCCGGAAATTCTCCAGAGAATGGTACATGAGACCGGGGCACATTCAACAGATGTGGAAGAGGCAGAGCCGGTAGAGCATCTTTGCGGAAAATGTCTCGAGTATGCAAAGGAGTGGAAAGAAACTGCTGACAAACTTTGGGCAGAACATCCATATCAGCAGAAAGGCTACACAAACTTCAAAAAGAAGTAAAAGCAAAATTGTTCACACAAAATTAAGATTTTCACTCAGAATTCCCGGTTTACATGCCGGGAATTTTGTTGTATGGTAATGGCATGAAAGTAGAATTTAAAATAAAACTAGAATATGATAAAAAGAATAATATTCGAGCAGCGATAGCCATTATTCTGGCTATCGTTATGTATGTTACAATTGGATTTCACATCGGAGTACTCATCGCTTATGGACTTCTCTATTATCTGATAAAAAGCCTGAAAATTGACCTTGACCAGCGTTGCCCATGGTTATGGACGGCCATTTTATTTGTGTCAGGAGCGATATTTACTACTTTTTCGATACAATATATGCTTCTGGATTCGGAATTGTTTCAGCGGATGTCAGATCTGAAATGGGTACTGAATGTGTTGTGCTGTCTGGTTGTGTACCTTGTTGTGCAGCTTTTTACGAATAATGCGGGACTTTCCTGTATTATTTCGCATACATCACTGCTGTCGTTTGCGTTCATAAATTATTTCGTATATCTGTTCCGTGGAAACGAATTTACGTTTTCAGATATCCGGTCTATCGGAACAGGACTGAGCGTTGCCGGAAACTATAAGCTGCAACTTAATGACAGAGGGGCATATGCAATTTTTGGAGCAGCTTTGTTTATTGCATTTGTGCGTAAATGTCATGTAAAATTTGCACGTGCATGGCAGATGCGCATTATAGATGCAATGTTGGCGGCTATATGTGTGATTATTGTGGGAATGGCTGCTTATGATGTAAATACAGAAACCTGGGAGCAGAAAGGAACCTATCGCAACGGATATATTCTCAATTACATTTTAGGAATTCGTGACAGTTTTATTGCACAGCCGGACGGGTATTCTGAGGAAGCTATTCAAAAACTCGAAAAGAAATATAGTAGCAATGATAAGGATTATTCCAAAACAGATATAAAGGACCCTACTATTATTGTTATTATGAATGAATCCTTTTCCGATTTGAGTGTGTTAGGAGATTTACAGACAAATATTCCACTTACACCGTTTATTGACTCACTGAAAGAAAATACTACGAAGGGATATGCGCTGTCGTCTGTATTTGGTGCCAAGACACCGAATTCAGAGTGGGAATATCTGACAGGAAATTCCATGGCATTTCTTCCTGCAGGTTCGGTGGTGTACCAGCAGTATATCAGTGATACCCCGACATCTATTGTATCGAATCTTAAGGACGATGGATACACCTGTGTTGCCATGCATCCATATTATGCGACCGGATGGAGTCGAAATCAGGTCTATCCAAAGATTGGATATGATGAGATGCACTTTATTGATGATTTCGATCAGACAAAGATCTTACGGGAATATATCACAGATCAGGAACTTTATGATAAAATAATAGAGCGGTATGAAAGCCGTGGAGCAAATGAAAAATTATATCTGATGGGAATTACCATGCAGAACCATGGTGGTTACGGGGAACCATATGACAATTTTTATGAAGCGTGTTATAAAATAGGGCGGTCTTACACAGATGCCAACCAGTATTTGTCATTGGTGCATGAAAGTGATAAGGCAGTTAAGAATCTTATTGAATATTTTTCAAAAGTAGATGATCCGGTAGAAATCGTATTCTTTGGGGATCATCAACCAAGCCTGAATAGTAATTTTTATCCGCTTCTTAACGGAAAAGGAATGTCGGGTCTTACAGAAGATGAACTCGAAGCTTTGTATACGGTACCATTTTTTATTTGGACCAATTACGATACACCGGAAGAAACAGTGGATATTACGAGTCTGAATTTCCTGTCAACCATGACTTTGGAACGTGCAGGCATCGAGCTGCCGGCATATAATAAGTTTCTTGCAGATATGATGGAAACGGTACCGGCAGTTAATTCCAGAGGATATTATTCGAAAGAAAAGCAATGCTATCAGCATATTGATGATGCTACTGGAGAGGAAGCAGAGTGGATAAAAAATTATCATATGCTGCAGTATAATTCTATGTTTGATAAAAAGGGACGAAGCAATCTGTTTTTCCCGTATAACATAGGAAAATGATGTGTTTAGTTAAAGGGGAAAACGATTGAGATTAAAGGATTTACTGAAATTTGATGAAATTGTAATTCAATGTCACGATAATCCGGATGCGGATGCTATTGCATGTGGATATGCGGTTCTTTTGTATTTACAGAAATATGGCAAAAGTCCATCTTTGGTTTATGGAGGAAGAAATTTCATTCGAAAAACCAATCTGGTTATGATGATAGAAGATTTGGAAATACCGATCACACATGTGACTGCAATCGGAAATCCAGAGCTTTTACTCATGGTGGACTGCCAGTATGGTGGCGGAAATGCCGAAAAATTTGAGGCACAGAACATAGCAGTGATCGATCATCACAGAATCAGCACGAATCTGCCGGAACTTTCGGAGGTAAAAAGCAATCTTGGCGCATGTTCTACTCTGATCTGGCAAATGTTGAAAAACGAGAATTTTAATGTGACGGCAAATAAGAGATTGGGTACGGCATTAAGCTATGGTCTTTATACCGACACCAGTGGATTTACCGAAATCGCGCATCCGCTGGATAAGGATTTACGAGATGAGGCAAATGTAGACAATATTCTTATGGCAAAATATCGCAATGCCAATATGTCTTTGGAAGATCTGGAAGTGGCTGGAGCGGCTTTGCTCAACAGTGACTACATGGATGAGTACCGGGCTTCGATTGTGAAAGCAGGTCATTGTGATCCGAATATTCTCGGTGTCATCAGTGATATGGTACTTGAAGTAGATGCGGTAGATATCTGTATTGTATTCAATTTTCAAGGAGGTGGCGTGAAGTTTTCTGTGCGAAGCTGCATTAAGGAAGTGAACGCCAGTGAACTTGCAGCCGAATTAAGCAAAGACATTGGGAGTGGTGGTGGACACTGGGGAAAAGCAGGTGGCTTTCTTTCTATGCCCCTGCTGACAAAAGAATATACAAAATTCTGCCAGGAGCGTAATTTTGAGCCACGGATGGAATTTGATGATGAGGGAAAGTGGGAACATCCTTCGTTATCTGGAGTCAAAGCAGTATTATCTTATCGTTTCGAGCAATATATGAACAATACGGACATCATATATGCAAAAGAATATCCACTGGATCAAAAGAATGCAAACACATATTATCGGAGAAAAATTCCATGGGGATATGTGCACGTTTCGGAATTGTACGAGGATGGTACACCAATTACAGTTCGAACACTTTGGGGAGATGTAGATACTGTTGTCGAGAAAGGCATTGTGCTGACAATTGGCCCGAGAGGGGGAGTGTATTTTCGCAAAGAAAAGGCATTTGAGGAACAGTTTTATATGTATCCCGATTGGAAATTCCAGTTGAAGGATGTGGAGTATTCTCCGACGTTCCGAAATCAGGATGATGGTACGACGATTGAGCCGGTAGATCACATTCATGTGTGCATTCCGAAAGGAAAACGCACCATTTATGCTAAAAAGCTGGAACACAAAGTCAAGTTGTTTCAGGAGAAGAATGGGGAACATGTTTATACATTAGGCCGGGAAGGGGATTATCTGGTCAATAGCACGGAGCAGCAGAATCAAATATATGTAATGCAAAGAAAAGTATTTGAAGAGACATATCGGAAAGCAGATGAGACTATGAAACAAAAAGCAGTTATTTTTGATTTGGATGGGACTTTATTAAACACATTAGAGGATTTGAAAGATGCGACCAACGCGGCGCTGGAATCGAAAGGCATGCCGGTGTGCACATTGGAGCAGGTACGACAGTATGTTGGAAATGGTGTAAGAAAACTAATGATTCGTGCAGTGCCTGACGGAGAAAAGAATCCTTTGTTTGAGGAGACTTTTGCGGCATTTAAGGAGTATTACGGAGCACATTGTCTGGATCACACAGCGCCATATCCGGATATTATGCAGATGATGAAAGCACTGAAGGAAAATGGTGTGAAGATAGCGATTGTATCCAATAAGCTGGATTCAGCTGTAAAAGAGTTAAATAAACAGTTTTTTGCAGCATACACAACTTCTGCCATTGGAGAGATGGATGGGGTTGCACGTAAACCGGCACCGGATATGGTCAATAAAGCTTTGCGCGAGTTGGGTGTTGACAAAGAAGATGCCGTTTATGTCGGTGACTCCGATGTGGATATCGCTACAGCAAAAAATTCCGGACTCCCTTGTATTTCTGTTACATGGGGATTTCGCGATGTCGAATTCTTAAAGGAGCACGGAGCGAAAAGACTAATAGAAAGCCCGCTTGAACTATTGTATCTTGTGTAAGATTCATGGTAAAATAAATTATTAATGGTAAATAGCCGAATGGAAGGAGAAACACATAAATGGAAGGAAGAATTTCAGGCCATACAGGATTGCTGGCATTGATCGGGTCACCGGTAGGCCATTCCGGATCACCGGCAATGTATAATTACAGTTTCGAGAAACTTGGTTTGGATTACGCATATGTAGCTTTTGATATCAAAGAAGAACAGGTAAAGGAAGCCTTAGATGCCATGAAACTGTTTCACATGAGAGGATGCAACGTGACGATGCCGGACAAAACAGAGGCGGCAAAGCACGTAGATGAACTCTCTCCGGCTGCACAGATTATTGGTGCAGTAAATACGATTGTAAATGATGATGGAAAGCTCACAGGATATATTACGGACGGAGAAGGCTTTGTTCACAATCTCAAGGATCATGGAATCGATATCAAAGGCAAAAAGATTACAGTAGCCGGAGGTGGCGGAGCTGCTACTGCTATTCAGGTACAGTGTGCATTAGATGGTGCAAGAGAGATTACAATTTTTAATATCAAGGATGCGTTCTTTGAGAGAACACTTGCAACGGCGGAGAAAATTCGCAAGGCAGTCCCGGGTATTGTTGTAAATGTGTACGATATTGCAGATACCGGGAAGATGACAGAGGAAATTCAGTCCAGTGATATTTTTGCAAATGCTACCATCGTTGGAATGAAGCCGATGGAAGATCAGAGTGTGGTAAAAGATCTGTCTGCATTCCGTCCGGGACTTGTAGTATGTGATGCTGTATATAATCCGGAAGAAACACGTCTTTTGAAAGAGGCAAAGGAGTCTGGCTGCACCTGCATTGGCGGCAAAGGAATGCTGTTGTGGCAGGGAGTTGCAGCATTTAAGCTGTATACAGGTATGGACATGCCTGTCGATGAAGTAAAGGAGAAGTTTTTTTCATGAGTAAAACAATTGAATGCAACATTTTCCTGATTGGTTTCATGGGAGCTGGAAAGAGCACCATTGCACGCAATCTTCAGAGAAAATTGAATTTCCCGCTTGTTGAAATGGATGAACGGATTGTCCGGGAACAGGGAATGTCCATTAATGATATTTTCGAAAAGTATGGAGAGGATCATTTCCGTGACATTGAGTCAGATCTGATTCTTGCTATTGGCAGGGAAGGTGCATCCATTGTTTCTTGCGGTGGTGGTGTGGTGGTTCGTCCACAGAACGTCGAGAACATGAAAAAAACAGGAAAAATCGTTTTTTTGAAAGCAACGCCGGAGACAATTTATGAGCGTGTGAAAAACAGCACAGATCGTCCAATCTTAAATGGTCACATGAATGTAGAATACATTGCACAGCTTATGGAGAAGCGTCGCGCGTTATATGAAAGCGCTGCGGATATTACTATTGAGACGGATGGAAAAACAAAAGAAGAAATCTGCGATGAAATTACTGACAGATTGGAGGAATAAATATGAAATTTAATTTTGACAACAAACTTTTCGTAGCGTTAGGAAAGGTTGTTGATTGTGCAATTTTGAGTGTCTTATGGCTTGTCTGTTGCTTACCGGTCATCACAATTGGGGTATCATCCACGGCACTATATTATACAGTACATAAGTCTATTCGCGGAAATAGAGGCTACACTACAAAGAATTTTTTCCACGCTTTCAAAGATAACTTTAAACCAGCGACACTGTCCTGGATTGTAACACTTGCGGTTCAGATTATTCTTGCTATGGATGCTTATATTACCTGGCAAGTACTCCAGACTGGAAACAATATGGGAGCATTTTTCTATTTTTTCCTCATTCTGATTGCTTTTTCGATTGGATGGGTCATTTATACTTTCGCATATATTGCAAGATTTGAAAATACGGTCAAGATTACTTTGAAAAATGCCATTCTTATGGAACTACGACATTTACCATGGTCATTACTTATCATCATTTTGCTTTTGCTTGCAATTTTTTTGACATGGTTGATCCCGATTTTTGTATTCCTGATGCCGGCATGTATTGTTTTGATATTTGATTTGATTTTGGAACGTATCTTCCGTATGTATATGTCACCGGAAGATTTGGCTAATGAAAAGGAAAAAGATATGCTCGACAAGATGGATTAATTGATTAATACGGAAGGTGAGCTTATGAAAAATAACTGGAATATGGATATTTTAGAATAAAGTGCTTGCTATTTTAGACGTATGTGGTATGATGAAGAGGTCATGAAATGACACGGATTCTATCACATACGTTTCCCTTATAGGGGGAAATCATATGAAGACAAATCACAAATTACGATTACAGGCAGTAATGCTGGTTCTATGCATGGTGTCCATGCTGCTTTTTCCAGGAAATAGAGAAGATATATCTGCAAAAGGAATTGATTTTCTTATTTTAGGTGTATACGAAAAAAGTCTTGAAGTCGGGGATGAATTCTGTATTTCAGCAGTAGCTTCGAATAGAAATAAAATAACATTCCGTTCAAGCAATTCAAAGGTTGCTTCAGTCAGTACCTATGGGCAGATCATTGCTAAAAAACCTGGAGAGGCAAAGATTACAGTCAAGGCAGGGAAAGCGCAGGCACGCTGCCGGATTATTGTAAAAAAAACACGCATTGATGTGAAACAAAAAAATATTTCTATGGACAATGGTGACATATTTCAGTTGAAGGCAGTGGCCTCCACTGGACATGCGTTGACCTACAAATCCAGTAAAAAGAGTATAGCGTCGGTAGATGAGAAAGGCCTTGTTACGGCAAAAAAGCCGGGTGAGGCAACAATCACTATCTCGGTAGATGGCACATCTGAAATCTGTAAAATCAAGGTGCGGGAGACCAGGGTAAAGCTGGATCGCACCAAAGTAACACTTTATCGAAAGGGAGAAATCACACTCTCTGTCTTAACAAATTCCAAAACAGAACCAAAGTGGAAATCGAATAAAAGCAGTGTTGCAACTGTAGATAACAAAGGGAATGTGACTGCAGTAAAGCATGGAACTGCAACGATTACTGTGACAGTAGACGGCATCAGGGCTACCTGCGAGATTATGGTAAAACAGCCGAAAGTAAGCTTTGAACAGTCAGAATTATCACTGAAACAAGGGGAGAAAATTTGCTTGAAAGCAAAGGTTTCGTCCGGCAATGAACCAATGTATTCCAGTTCTAATACTACGGTAGCAACCGTGGATGAGGAGGGTAATATTTATGCTTGCGGAAGAGGAAAAGCATATATTTATGCGAATGAGGATGGAATCAAAGCAAAGGTGATTATTCACGTAAAGTAAATTAAAACAGACAGATAGAAAAGGGAGATGGTGTGATAGAATCCAAAAAGGGGAGAGCCCCTTCAGGTTAACTGAAGGAAAGCTCTCCTTTTTTCAGACAGGATTCAACATATTTCTTGATCTGATAGTCGTCTTCCGGCATTTGGCAACCAATAATATACATGCCATCATTATCGGAACAACGGATAATGCGACCGTTGAGTTCTGCATGGGAAGGTAATGCAAAATTATGAATTGAAACCGAAATTTCTTTTCCATGGCAATCAGCAAAAACAGGGGAGGTCATAATCAGAGCGAAACCATTTGCACTGAGATTATCGAATTTGCCTGTAAAAGTTTCTCCTGTGTCTTTTAATGTTACGGTACATGTGTTGGAAATATCAATGCGTGGATATTTTCGTCTGTTGAGAATCTTCGAACGTGATTGCAACAGTACAGAGTAGTTTGTATCGGACGTATCAAGCAGTGCCTTCTCCCAGAAGTAAATAATGTTGCCAACCGTAATCTGAAGATTACAATCAATCGGAGTTGATAAAGCCGGGTTCTCTTCTAAAGAGATAAGCACACGATCCTGTGTATGGGAAATCAATTCTCCTGAATAGGCGGCATTATCGGATGTACGAACGAGTACTTTCATACCAGGACCTACATCTGCAATTCCCATAAAGCCACCGATACCAAGCTCGCACATCAATGCCTGAATGACGTCTTCGATATTATCAATATTGGTAGAACTTTCTGTGTATTTGCTGAGAATTCGCTTGCTGATGTCGCTGGAGTGATCAATGCATCCGGTAATAACATTGACTGTATTCGATACCTGTTCCATATTATCAACCAGTTGAAGGTTGGAATTTTCCACCTCCTTCATGGCAGAATCAATGACCTGAATATGTTCTCCGAGCTGGGTGGAATCTTCTGTAATCTTCTGTACATTTTCACCGGTCAGAGTTACTTTTTCCAAAGTTACCTGAATCAGTTCAAGTGTCTTCTCAATGGAAGTAGTCATTTTTCCCGATATTTCATCGAGACGGGTCAGAGCGTCCTGAATCTGCGCAGAAGAAGTCTTTGTCTCGGTGCTCAATGTACGAATCTGTTCGGCAACAACCGCAAAGCCTTTTCCGGAATCACCGGCACGGGCAGCTTCGATAGAAGCATTGAGTGCAAGAAGGTTTGTTTGGTTGGAGATGTTGTCGATTTTTCCGGTTTCTTCAAGAACCATGGTAAACTCGGTTTTGAAATCATGAAGAATATGTTCAACTTCAGAAGAAAGTTCGGACATCGTTCCGGCTGTTTTCACAAGACTGTCGAGATCCTGTGAACTTGTCTTTGCGTGTTCCTCTGATTCTACAGTAAGATTGACCATTTCATCAATCATAGCTGCTACATTTTCCACTTGTGTACGAATATCGGATGTCATGTCCATAGAAGAGGAAGTACGATCCTGTAGATGTTGATTGTTATCGGAGAGTTCGTTCATACCAAGCATTACGACATCAGACCCATGCTTGTTTTCAGAGGCAAGTTCCCGGACGACAGTAATTCCATCCATGATGGAGTTGCTGGCAGTTTTAACTTTTTCAACAGTAGTCACCACACGATGCAGGTCTGATTTGATACTGTCGGTCAATGCACCATCAGATTCATTCAGGTGGCGAATAGACATTACATAGCAGATATAGCACAGCACCAGACAGGAAAACTGAAGCTGATAATTTTTCATATCAGATGCGCTGTTACAGCCAAGAATCATACCGCGGTAGACAGCACTGAAAATTACACTTAATGTATTGGCAATTCCACATCCAATCATAAACTTCTGATTTTTATACAGGACAAGAAGACTCATCACAGGAAGAATGTAGGTGAAAGCGATAGGCGAGGCTGTCGTGCAGAGTACAAAAGTATAAAAAATACCATAACCGACAATAAGAATGTGTTTATAAATGTCGGTTGTCCAGCCTTTGACTCGAAGCATTACTTCGCCAATGATTACCGGAAGCCAGCACAAAATTAAAAAGATAATGTAATTGTTCACAGGGTATAGTCCGTTCCCTGTATCTGAACCATAATTGGCAGACAGAAGAATGGAGAAAATCAGCCAGATAATCCGGGCTTTCCGGTTGGCTTTTTCCTTAAAAACAGATGCATCATAATTCATATATGTTACTCCTCCTATATATTCCAAACGTATAGAGAAATAGGAAATATTTACTAGTTTTTAGTTTAGTTTATTTTGGAGCATATTACAAGTTTAATTTCAAAATTATTATGGAACATTATGAGATCGTATGAGTACAATTTTGGGTTTGAGGTATAGAAACATGAATTTTACAGATACTAGAGTAAAATCAGAATTTATATGGAGGAACGTTGATATATGAAAGCAACAGGAATTGTTCGCCGAATT